>Ga0065711_1003608_pt1 | contig 54494 bp, 44 predicted proteins | sample Hoacrofraction12_FD_59098 | JGI IMG/M metagenome (GOLD analysis project Ga0065711, IMG submission 59098) | Hoatzin crop microbial communities from Cojedes, Venezuela - Epithelial fraction 12 v2 (version 2) | ecosystem: Host-associated > Birds > Digestive system > Esophagus > Crop | place...
CCCGCCTGGACGCGGTGCTGTGCAGCCTGCTCTGGGTGACCCTGCTTGGGCAGGAGGTTGGGTTGGGTGACCCACAGAGGGCCCTTCCAACCCCTACTGCTCTGTGATTCTGTGATTACAGACCCCCCATTACAAGATTTTCTTTCAGTGAAACACTGACCTACAGCACGTCTGCTAGACATGCTGCATTCCAAGAAAATTATTCTCTGTATTTCACTAGAACAGGCGATTTTGACATACATTGCCATTGTTGGTAAACCATATACCATACCTCTTAGCCCATGCCCAGCTTGTAACCTAAAAGAGGTGATTTCTTCCCAGAAAAGAGTTCCTTCTCTCCCAACTTTCCCTTCTCGGTTTTACATATCAAAAATTAACTGAAGCAATTAGCAGTGACTTAATGGGGTCCCAAGAGACCAGGGACCAAGCATCTCCTTTGGCTGCTTGTTGCGGCCCTTTGAGTGTGGGAGCACAAGGACAGGGCAAGCACCTACTGCTATGTCCTCAGCACGGGGAGGATCGGGGGTCCCCAAGCTGGAGGGACTTTAGCAGCTCCCCATGGGTGGCTTTTTCTTGTATGAATTCGTCCAGGTGCATTTGAAAGCCAGCTCAAATTTTAGCTTTCACAGCACCCTCATGGAAGCAGCTGACTTTCTGTCATGCCCTCCAATCTCAGGCTGGAAGAGTCAGTGCAGGACATGGAGGGCATGGGGGGGACACGATGCTGCTGCTCACTATGTCCCCCTCTGTTTATCCCTGTAACTGCTACAGCCAATCTTCGAGATAAGCCCCAGGATGGTAGATAGATGTTCCACAAATGCAAGAAATCAGATGTAGAAGATGTTGTGCAATGATTTGCTCACCGGAACGCATTTCTCACTTCTCAGTCCCTTGTGAGAGGCAATTACAAATCCCCATGTGAGATGCGGTGTAGCTCTGCTACAGAATGTTGGCAGGAGTATGCTGTCTTATCCTGAAACAGAAAAAAACATAACAGTTTCAAGGCCAGTTATTTTTCAAATTAAAGGAAAAAAAACCCAAAAAATTTGTTTCTTTTTGTTCCTTCTAAATTCCTATGTGGCATCCTGAAAACCCTTTAGAGGATTTGCATTTAGAACATGAAATGGATTTCTCACAGTGAGGCCAAAGAAAACCAAAGTGCGTGGGTGGAGGAAGCTGTGGCCCCATGCCAGCAGCCAGCGCCAGCAAGGAGATGTCCTCAGCTGCCTGAGGTGAGGCCGAGCACGCCCTCAAATCCTCTTCACATCCTGCGGCACTTGCTTTAAAGATAGATAATAGATGTTTGCTGGAACTGGGAACACAGGGAACATTTCCAGTAGCCCCGTGCAGACCTTGCCTCTTAGTCCATCTGTGGACACCGTATTTAAACAACTGAAGAAACCCAAAAAAGACCATTTACAGCTCAATCCCGACAGTACTACCTCCCTTCACGGCAGTGAATTGCTGCCATCGATTACCTCCACGGAGGCTTGCTGAGCCTGATCTGTGGTTGTTGGAGGCTGGGATCCCTCTGGGGTCTGGGGCAGGCTAACTGTGGGCAAAACCAGCTTCATTCAAATGCCTGGATGGGAAGGAAGATGTCTTAGGTCATCTTGGTGGGTTTTGCGGTGGAGGAGCTGATGGCTGGGCCAGTTCCCAGCTCTCTAGGCTTTGGGATGTGGAGTGAGAAGACTACTGCAAAGAAGGAGGTTGCTCAAAGCGAGGGTCAGGCTGGTGTGGCCACCTGCAAGAGAGCTGATTATAGGCATCATAGGTTCCTACAGCTGCATCCGTTTACCTGGAGAGACGAGATTGTTGAGGGTAGTGACAATTCTTCCAGCAAACCCATGGTGTTTTACTGCCACAACAAGACAGAAGGACCTGTTCCAGCTTGCCTCAAATCCATGGGAAGGTTTGGCCTTCAGCATCTGGGCTCCCGCTGACATCCATTAACCATCTCTGACCCATCCCAAGACCTCCCCAGGGACATTAATTACTGGACTAGATGACTTCTGATATTTTCAAATAGCCAAAATTCATTCGGCAGAGCATAAGACCCTGCAGGAAGGATGTATTCGGTCCCCACGCCGGTGGCATCCACCAAGACCACAGACACACAGGCGTGTTTCTAACTCAGCTGCTGCACAGCCCATGTCCTTCCTTACCTGTGCATAGAAAACCATCTGATGTCTGTGCCAGGATGAAGATGCACAGGGATGAACTGGACACCTCCACTTTGCCTAGAACACAAGTTCATGAACTTCTGTTGTCATTCAGGCATGATCTAATTGAAACATCGTGACTTACACAATCATCTCTTTCTCTGCCTCTTTCTTCCACTCTTAAAACATTTCCTGCTTTTTCCAGCTGGACAAGCTGTCCTTCTGCCTGCTTTGAAGTAAATATTTTGTTGGGCTTGGCTGCTGTCACAGCCACACATAGTCTTCTGCCTGATATTTTATCCATCTGCTGCTAAAGCACTGGAGAATATTTTGAGCTGAGAGTCTCAAAAGGGTTTTGAGGTTCTGAGTAGAATTAAGGAGTACTGGTGCAAGAGAAAAAATCTTCTCAGCTTTCACATGCATAGTAATTCCAGTTGAAATGCCTTAAAGATTAAATACTCTGAGTGATGCTTGTCATGACATCGTGGTACTCTTGCTGCAAACTGGAGAGCGTACACTGGTTCACATTAGCCAAGGACCTGACACACCCTGCTCACCCCTCCGCGGTTCACATGCTGAGATGTAATCCAACACTGATTTCCTCTTCTGTCTCAAGCGAATGGAAAAAGAGAATTGGATTTCCATGTCTTCAAGGTTGCCAACATCTGCCTTGCCTCATTTCTTCTGCTTGAAGAACATCTGCCTGTGCTCTGGGACAGCCACACGTGGCCCGTTGTGTTGCATGGGAATGGGCTGCGCTCGCTGTGACAAAGCCTCTCGTGGGTTTGCTGGCCGGAGCTCGCTGCCCTCGCAGCGTTGCCGCGAGCTGGGCACGGGAGACCGCCTGCTCGTGGTGCTTTTCTTCTGGAGCAGACACTGATAACTTGCTGTTTGACGCTGGTTCTCTCTCCTATATTTTTTTCCAGGGCTCCTCTGAAGAAAGGATGGGTTTAGATCAGTTGAGCTACAAGATCTGGAGGTACCTGCCTGGGAAAAAGCGTATGTGTGCGCGGCACTGCTGCTGTGAAGGGGGGAATGCAGGAGGGGCTGCGAGGAGCTGCACAGGGCTGGGGCACATGGACTTGACCCCGCGGGATGTCTGCATGGTGGGACACCATAGCCCTGCTACAGGTTTCCTGCAGGACACCAGCTCTTTGCTTAACATCGCTGAGCTCTGCCCTCCTCCTACTCTGCAGAAGTTTGTCTCATAGCTATTTTGAAGCTTGCGTCACTGCTTTTTTGTGAAGTTCCTTGAAATTCTCAGAAATACCACTTTTTGTTCTTGTTGCTGACTTGCCCTTAAGGGGAGTTTCTTAAGTAGCATTTGAACTAGGCAACATTCATATCTGTATCACAGCTGCGCAAGGAAAAGGAGATCTAGAAAGCCCTGTCATTCCAGTCCGGATGCTTTTAAAGTCCCTCTTTTCTCCCTGGAACACTGCAGGGTGAAAAGCTGTCCCCGAGCTCCCAACCCTCAAGCACACATGTGCCTTTTTGTCCCCAGTCTCCAGCACTCAAAAACTACCATCTGGCACCTTTTTTCTCACCCAAGCTGAAAGATGTGGGCTGCTCCGTGTTGTCGCTCGGGGATGCCCCTTTGGGACAGGGTGCTTGGGGACCAACGCTGGAGGCAGCTGGTGGTCAATGGCCCTTTGTGTGCTTTGTTGCTTTGCTCCATAAAGAGGGCATTCTTAAACCTAGTAAATAAGAATCTCCCTGTTAATAAGACTAAATTATTGCATAAGTTACTTCAGGGAATGTGCAGCATCCACAGCAGGTGCCTCACCTGCTTTGTGCTGGGAAGATGGATGCATCCTGCAGCTCGGCCAACACGCTCTGGTTCAGGTTTATCAGCAAAGACACCGTGTGCATGGAGGGCTTGTGCTCTGCTGGAAAACAAGGAGAATAATCAAAATCTTCGGCCAGTTTCGGAGCTGGTTTGTGTGCAGGGTGCTTTCCGATGGGCTGCTGTCAGCCCTGGCTCTCAAAGAGCAGGTAGAGCGATTGCAGCTGCGGGGCAATGCTTTGCCCCCACAGCCCTTCAGATTGGGGCAGGGGAAAGAGGGAGGCGGAGGTGACCTCTGAAGGAAATATTTAAGAAGCCAGTTCATTTCCAGGAAATCTCTCTCTTGTTCCTTTTTTTTTTTTTTAATAGAAAAGCTAAGTCCCCATGAACTTTTTGAGAACTTTTGTTCATTCCCTTTTGCCAGCTAAGCTCTGCTTTGTGCTGGTGACAGAAGCCCTTTCTCTAAGCACTGGCCACAGGCCAGGACCTGGAAATCTTGACTGTGTGCCGGCAATGTCACAAGCCTGATCCCCTTTCCCTCCAGGCTGATGCAAAACCCAGCTCCAACCAGCTCACCTTTTGGGGGACTCTCTGTGGTCTTCTTCCATCTCCTCCTTGTGCAGGAGATGATGGAGCCGGCTCTGCTTGCTTCATTTTCCATGGAAACAGAAAGCACCAAATATCATGGAGAATAATCTGCCAAACTCGTGACAGCAGCGGGTGAAGTGGGTTGGTGGTAGTTACTCAGAAGAAACAACTGTGCAAGGGGTGTTGGAGGCCATAGCCAAGGCAGGAGATGCTCTTCACCCCAGGCAAAGAAATGCAGTTGCCACGAGAAGATTTCACACCTCAGTCCTGCTCTCTGCTTTCTTGTCTTCCCTGCATCCCAGTGCACTCCTCTTCCCTTCTTCAGCTCCCAGAGATGCTCTTGCTGGGACAGGATTAATTTGCTGGGGCTTTTATTGCTGTTTGCCTCTCTACCTCATTCAAAGACCTCCGGAGGGACCCGGTGCCCTTGTTCCATGTGGTAGAAAAGACATTTCCTGGTTAAAGAAGTGAGGGTCTGTGCGTAAGAGCAGAGATATGGAGGGCAGAGGAGAGGGAACCCAGTGTATTTTACAAGCCCACTCAAACCAGCAGCCACCACAGCAGAGGGGCCCCTCTCACCAGCAGCATCTCTAGAGGAGCCAACCACAAACCGCTGATGAAAAAAATCCAGTAGGAATGGATCATATAAACTTCCATTATACCACTGCTGCTTGTATCCCCAGGGCACTAAATCAAACTCTTCCCTATCGCTGAGTTCCCATTTCTCGGAGCTGAGTGTATGAACAGGTGACCAAGATGTTCGGTGGTTTCACTTACCCATCTCCCAGGGGCGAGGAGTAGAAACAGAGCTGTTGTGCAACCAGGAGGGAAGTAATCAAGATCTCTCTAAATATGTGTCCTCCAACTGCCAAAATATGTTTTGAAGCAAGTGGGGAACATACACCAGCAGTGATTGCAATACAGCCACCAATGCAGATTAGATAAAGAGAATGGGACCAAGTATTTTCTGTGAGAGTTTCAGCCTTGGCAAACAAGCTGAGCACAGGGCTAAAGTGTGCCCAAGTTGTCAGGAGGAAAATCCTCTCTCTTATCTTTACACCAGAGAAAACAAATTCCTCCAAAGAGCTGACTAACGGAACTGCTGACAGGAAGAGCATGAAGGATTTATCAGATCAGAAATGGGAACGATGTACATAATATTTGCTTGTATTTAATATATATTGAAACTCTCTGCAAGGCAGTCGCAGAGCACCACATGATTTCCTATATCGTGTTGCTGAGACAATTATTACTGTATGAGAAGACGAAAGACACTAAGAAGATGAGTTTCAGGTTTTGGACCTGCACTTTGAGTATCCATAATGAACCTTTAAAAATCTACTGGGTTTCAAAGAGCGTGTTTGCTCCTGGAGTCAGCACCACCAGCTCCTGTGAAGTCTGCCTGGCTCCTGACCTCAGCAACACTGTATAGCCTTCCTGGGAGATCCGAGCAACCTGATGGAGTCACCCAGAGCAAGTTAACTCCAATCTGGACCTTGGTGGTGCTGGGGCATCTGTGGACCATCGCCAGCTTTGACGTGGGGCATCTTCATTGGCCAATGCAGCAAAAAAATTAAAGCCATTAGGAAGTACAAGGCTAATTTTCAAAAATGTAGAGCAGCTCTGGAAGGAAGGGAGGGAGGGAGGGAGGGATGGATGCCGTGAGATGGCAGGACAGGCAGCAGCTTTGCTTTCCAGGAGGATCAGGAGGAGTTCCAGTCTGTATCCTTTCCAAAAGCTCCACTAATGCCTCGGCACCTCCAGTTTTCATGGATGGGATTTCTGTGCTGCTGCCATAACTCTTGCTGGGCTTTGTATGTTCAGTACTTTGCTGTCAAAGGTTGTGCCAGAGAAGCATGACCCCCTGTCAACGCTCTCTTTCTGCTGTCCTACCCTCTGGCAGCTCATCAGGTTCCCCTCTGCTAGCACAAACTAACAGCAGAGACCGTAACAAGCTGCTGAAAGGAAGCTGCTGTTCAGGGCTGATGGGAAACACTCAAAATTTGATTACAAAACAGAAAATACGAGTGGTGCCTGGGGGGGGAGCAGCTGGTTTCCAGCGGGAAGGGTGACAACCACTCGCCCCAGCATGGAGGGAGGGCAGGGGTGAGCATGCTCGTTGAGCCATGCTGCTGGAGATAGTAAACATGAGAGACTACAACTGCCTGGCCAGCAGCCCTGAGCCATCTGCAGCCACCTCCATCCCCAGGGGAAGGAGTTTGAGCATGCTCAGCTGTTGCTGATGGTCCCAAGCTATGACAACAAGATGAGGGTGTAGCTGTGGTTTCTATAGAGACATTTTATTGGAAGCGAATAAAAATAGAGTGCAAATTTCAATGAGATGTGTTGAAAGACATCGCAGGCAAATAGTTCCACACATTGGTGGGAGACAAGCCCAGAAGTCTGGAGGCGTTTCCACATTCCCTGATGCACCCAGATCTGCTGACCAAAGCAGAGCCTCGATCCCCAGAGACAAGTTCTACGACACTTCTTTCTGCAAACCTTTCTGTCCTTCTGCTGCCTTCTGCTCTGCTTGACGAACTTTTACTAGTGTGGGCACTGGTTCACCAACCAGCCATTGGGCATGCAAGGTGGGGTAGGGCTCAGTGTAGACACCTGCAGAGTCCAGCTGAAATGCCTTCTGCATCGGAGAGGAGCCCTCTGCTGATGCTCGCTGGAAAGACAGAGCCTGTTCCTCGTCTTCCTGGTACGCTGATAATGATAGTAAATATGTGCAGTATCACATCAGTTGGGTTAATACTGAGTAAAGTGTAAATGAGCATCTTTGGTCTTTAACAGTCCTCCTGCTGAAGTTGCTTCCATTCATAAGTCCCATCCAAAGTCAGATCAAAATTATCCGTTTCCTGCTTTCAGGAGAGTTCCAGAAACAGCTGAAATATTGGCAAGAAAAAGCTCTGATTCTTTCTCGGACATTCACTAGACACTGTGATGCACCTTTACAGGAGGTACAGCTCTGCAGCTCTTAGAAGAGGTATGTGAAGTAGCTTCATGTGGAGAGCACATAAGCAGTAGCTGAGACTCCCGTGTGCTTCAGCATAACCTGCTAAGAGGCACCAGCTCCCCACAGGTGTATCCACAGAGTAGGTTTTACCTAGCAATTGATTGACATCAGCACTCCTCATCTTAGCCACCGGCCTTGTACAAGCAGCAATAACCTGCTGCTTCAGGAGCAACCGTGGAGGCTGGGCATGGGCATCTGCCAAGGGCGTCAATCCCTGGGTCATGCGGTGTGCCTGTCCTGGGTGAGTGGAGTCAGGGACAAACGCTTTGCCTAGGTTTGTTCCCACCGTGCTAAATCCCAGCAGTGAAAAAACCCAAACAGACCCCCATATAGACATTCTGAGCTGTTTATCCCTCTCCAACTGAGATCCTGCGTCTGGCCATCACATTGGCACATTTTTAGGGATGAGGTGGCATTTTTAGGGATGAGGTGGTGTTGGAACCACTGTACATCCCATGTTTTATAGTTACCACTCCTGACGTGCTGCACTTGGGAAAATCCTCAAGATCTCAGCATGGAGAAGATCAGCGCGCTCTTGATGCTTGACCTTAATTTCCAGTAGATAACCTTTCCCAAACATGTTCTTCAGGTACTGAATGGAGCCAATGCACCTGCAGGGAAGGGAGGGAAAAATAGAGATGTTGGTGTGAAACCATTGGTGCCCAACTGTCTGCTCCTTCCCACACTGTACTGCTGGCAAAACCATGGGGAGCACTTTATACGGCCCATGGTGATGGGCTCAGGTTGGTGAGGCTGGAGGAGAAGCCTCTGTTGCTGTATGGACTCTTCCCAGCTCAGCCATGTGCCGGCAGTGCTGCTGCCCACCGTATCTGCCAGGACACCATAATGGCCACGTGGTTGCACACCGCCTCTGCCTCCTCCATGTAGTGCATCTTCAGGATGGCTCCCGTCTGCTTGGCTTTCAAGGCAGCACGAATCATCTTCCTGAGGAACAGAGCAGGAGTTACAAAAAAAAATCTAACAAACCCTAGGAGTATCAGACTATTTTTCTATACCGTTGTGCCTCCAAATGTCTCTGCCCTAAAACAAGTATAAAAACTTTACAAATAGCAACTTTAGACCAATGTGCACAGAGTAATACTTTGTAATAATGACAAAAAGAAATGTATTTGACTCAGGCCCATTATGGACACAGCTAGGTCCCTCCACTCACAGAGGGGGTTTTTCATTTGTGCTACGAGCATTGCAGTGCCCATTGTAGGTAAAACAAAACACACCTTTCTGGTTATCCCAGCAGATATTTTTTTTTTTTTTTAAATAGTCTTGAAGCTGCAGAGCATTCACTATTCTGTGGGGAAAGGGAACAAATGAAAAAAAAAAGAACACTGTTGTTATTCCCAACTCAATACTCTCATCAAGCATTCCAAAAACAGTAAGAAAAAGGAACTTTCTTCCCCTCACTCTTGACTCCTGCTTGTTTTCATTAAACATTTATTGTGTTATTGAAATACAAGTGAATATTTGAAGCAAAGTGTAGTGAATAAGCCACAAGCACTTTTCTAAACCTGTCATTAGTGTCAACAGCATTATAAATCCATTCCACCTTGCCAGTGTCAGCTGTGCAGACAGTACTGAAGCTCCCTTTCTTGTAGTGCCAAAATGTAACGTCAAACATTTTAGAAATGGTTCCTAAAGATAACATACTTAAAAGGACATTAGTGGTAAATTTATCCCCACTAAATGCACTTAGGCAAATTGGAGATTTTCTTAACCCACTCACTTAATCACGGCATTTAGCACAAAACTTCTTTTGCAACTCCATTTCCTGAGTTTCTTTCAAGGTTGCCTCTGGCTCACAGTGAATTTTGACTTTCTGGTCCCCACCCCATGCCCTAGGACTAGGTGATAAAACATTGAACAACCCTTGGAAACACCCTCCATCCGTACCTGTTGACAGCAGCAGCCGTATCCTCCTTGGACACCCCTTTCATGGTCACATAGACCTGCAGGTGCTCGTGCACAGTGAGGTCCGGCCAGAGCGAGTCCTCCTGCGGGCAGTACCTCAGGAAGGCGGGTGTGTGGTCCTGGAGGTGGAAGGTTGCTCCATCTCCCCTCTTCATCAGCACCTGCACAACCAGGCTGATTGTTTTGCTCTCACACATCCTTGCTCAGATACAAGAATGTGGTTCAGAGGAAGACTATGGGCTTCATTGGGATTTAGGTGAGGAAACCCAAAGAGCAAGGGAGTGATTTTGCAGCCCTCATTTACGTGTTTTCTAAACATGGCCAATTAGGGTAGACACAAATGCTTGTCCAAATTAGAAGTACCTTACAATGTTTTTGATTAATACATTATTTAATTTAATAGCGCAATGCATTCAGTTAGAACTTTGTTCCCTAGTAGTGCTTTGAAAAAAGTTATGGCTTAGCCTAGGTGCAAGGTTTGCACTTGCACATATGTCATGGATCTTTCCCTTTTCTCCAGATGCCTCCTACCTTCCCAGCAGTCAGTGTTGTCTCTCCAGTAACCATTTTGATAGCTGTGCTTCTACCAGCTCCGTTGGGCCCCAGAAGTCCTAATACTTCTCCTGGAATCAATACACATGATTTCTTAGTAATACTTCCCATTCAACAAGTATATCAGGCACAGTCCCACCAAAGAAAAATATAAAAGACCATGCTAATATCAAAGATCATACAAAAGTGAACAGGATAAATATATGCTCTGAGAGCCCATAATGTTTCAAATCTCACTGAAGCTGCATTGCTCCCAGGTGTCTCAGAAGCCACTGCTGCAGTGGATCCTGGAGAGAGGGGGCTACGTTGTTTTAGATAATGGAGAGTCAAAGGTAACTAATGGGATGCATTCATGTCATGTTGTTCATTAACACATCAACCACAGACCGGTCATGCCTTAACCACAGGGCAAATAGATTTGACCTTTATGTCCCTGTTTAGATGACTGAGAATCCATAGAGAATTAACTCTCTGGGTATGATCGGAGGCCCAAAACAGGTCTACAAGAACAGATCCAATTCTCACCTTTTTTAACACAGAAGGAAACATTTTTGGTGGCTATTTTCTTCTTCTTCTTAAAAACTGAACCAGCTTGCTTTATTTTATATTCCTTGCAAAGATTGCTGACAATAATGACTGATTTCTGAAAGCAAGGAGGAAGAAGAAAGATTAGTCTACTACACTGGATAGCATTAATCCTTCAATAATATCTTTCCATTTAAAAAGGCAGAAAACCTTCTAAAGCTCTTTGAATTTGTTTTATAGTTCACTGAGAATATGAGGTGCAACAGGACACTTCAGCGTCCACATCCTCTCAACAACTTTCTTCTCTATCCTGATGGGACCTGCACTGTACATTCAGGAGTTTGATTTTCCCAGTGAGAATGATACAGCCAGAGAACTGACCTGCATTTATTGATAATTGGTGGTTTGGTTTTTACCAATGGGCTTCTTACTGGTAGAAAATAAAACGAGAAAGACAACACTCAGTCGTACCTCCCCCTGACTCAGCGTCGCTATGGCAAAAGAAAGGTGGGTTTACAGGTACAGACAGCCCAATATGTCTTCCCATTAAAATCTGGTGCTTTACTGAGACCTTAAACAGATTTTAAAACTATTTTCTAACACCTTCTGGCTGCCAGGCGCTGACACTTACACTACTCTACTGGAAGTAGAGCATTAACTTGACTCCACATTAGTGGGCCCTTACTGGAGTATGGTGCCTGGTTTGAGGATCTCACGATCTGAAAATGAAGAAATTGTTTTGGTAGAGGTCTGGATTTGGGGCAGGGAAAGAACTGAGTCCCTTCTAATCCCATCTGCTGCAATATCCTTTTTCACATTGCACCAGGATCTCACCAGCTGCTGAAGCCAAAGTAGGTTTCATTTACAACCCCTTAAAAATGACAATTTCCTTGCTCTTCTGTCACTAAAACTCTCATCGTCCCTTGGTTCCTCTCCATCCTACAACTATCTGCTCTTTCCACTTCTTTTCCTTTGCAACAGCAAGAAGCCCCAGAATAGGAAAGGACGCGGAAAGGTTCATTTCCCTCACCCGTGTCGTTGTGGACCAGGAGGCTGGTTGTCTCTGAGCTAGCCCTCTTCCCCAGGGGCAAGAGGTACCGTGCAGATGAGAGCTCCCAAGTACTCCCACTCTGCCAGGCAGCAACCAGGGACAGTTGCAAAACCAGAGGAAGCAGAAAAACCACATAGGGCAGCAAACTACATCAGGAAAGAGATGAATAAACACGCTGAAAACAGATATTCAGCAGAATGCGTTTGTGTATTGGGAATGGTACACTATATTCAGATTACTCAACACTTCTTCTGTTAAAAAATTTTGGCGTTTTTATTTTCAGATATCTCAAACCTTGATCCTTCATAAAGGCCCTCAAAATTTAGCAGAGAGACAACCTCAGATTGGGAGTGCTCAACTTTTTAGGGCCATGAAATGCTTTTCAGACTTCCTTAAGATACAAGTTTTTCATAAATCAGCACCTCATTTCTTTTTCTTGTGCTCCAGGAAATGCCAGCATGCCAGACTGAAAACCAATGGGGCCAAATGAGTTCAGACACTGGAAACATGAGAGAAGTTTAAAAAAATTGAAGAGGAAGTCTGAAAGTAGTGTTTTTCTCTCCTCTCTCTGTACACACTAGCTTATTTTGAAACTTCCTCCTCCCTCTGAAATAAAAGTGTTTCTAAAAGATTCTTTTCTTCAGAAAGAAAATGGGTTTCCTTTGCATAAATCACTCAGCATAGAAATGAAAATGCATGAAAGGGAAATTTTCTGTTACTGGCATTGGAAAGGAAGAAGCACTCCTCTCCTCTGAGTGCAGATTTCCAAGATCATTCGTAGCCAAGAGCTGATATCAATTAATCCAAACACTCATCCAAATAGGGGTGCGAAAATTGTCCCCCGCTGCTGTGACTGTGTCCAGTTCCAGCTCTGCAAGAGAAAAATCACTTTGGTACATAAATTGACTACAGGTTTTTCACCGACCTCTTCAGTTTTAAGAAGCGCACCCATGCCATGGCAGAGACCTGCTGCCTCCAGAGAGCCAAGCCGTCGACTGCCACTTTCCTGGTGTCCGAGAGCAACAGGGAGCCCAGCTCCATCCGGGCATTGTGGTCCTGCTTCTGCCCACTCCTCCCCAAAGACGCGCTCATCTGCAGAGAGTTTTGCACGTGCACATTGATGTCTGAGACCAGCTTCTACATTGCAATGTTTGAAAAATTAAGAGCCACCTAATAATCAACTGTTGGAGACACGCCCAGGGGTTATTGCAAAGTAGCCATTCGCTTTGGCTGCGGATTGTATATTTGCAGCCACTATTGTACCTTCTAGATCCACTGTGGCTTCTTCTTCCAGTCTTAGGAAGTCATCCTCCAGGGTTGTCATGCTAACTCCGTAATGGATAATTCCCTGGTTGGAGAAGCTGTTGAGGTCACTGAACAGATCTGCAGGACAGAGATAACACAAGTGCCTTCAAGGGTTCAAACATGAGCATGTATCTCCAGACCAGACTTTGGGTAAGCTGAGTCAACCTGACTGGAGCATCTCCAGTCACAGAGAAAATGATAAAGCAGCGAGCTGCTAGGATATGAAGGGTCTGCAGGAACAGAAAACTGCCAGATTCATGGCTCTTTGAAGAGTTTTTCTATTTAGCACCAGCATTTCTGACTAAGTGACCTCTGAGGCAGCAGGGCTATGAGGCTGTCCAACTCAACATGACTAGTGCCACTGCAGGCATGGAGCGGTACGGGTCTTATGGAGTTATCTCTTGTCACTTATCTTCCCTTTTAACAGAAAGAACAATAAATTCCCCGTAACACATGTAGCCCAGTTTGGCTTGTGAGCTTTTTCATTGCAAACAGTAGAAAAGCATTTGTTGTACATGTTGATCTTCAACGTATGGGTGCTAAAATTGTAGGGGGGAAAACCAAAATGCAACAGTCCTAAAGTCCTTATGTGACTCCTGTAGGAAATCTCCCTCTTCATTTCTCTTCCCCCACATTTGTGATTATTTTTTCTCTACGGACAATTCTCAAGTGTTTTAATATACATTACCTGGGAATTTGTTCACGTTTTCTAAAGGCAGTATATATCTCAGCTCAAGGTGACTGTGTCCTGAGAATATGAGGTTGGGGATGTACCATTTAACCAGAGATTTCATTTTCTTGAAGTCACAAGATTCAGTGCCGTGGATCCTGTTCAGTGGAGAAAACAGATGGTCAGTTTTGAAAAAAACACCAAAAGCAAAACACAAAAAGCCCACTGTATTTGCTACGCCACAGAAAAACAAAACTCCGGCATACTTCATTAATTCCTCACTCTGGAGTGAAGCGCTAATTTGGCTGAATACTAATTCACTTCATTTTCCTGTTTTGACAACATCTGTTCTACAGTTTCCCTCTTACAGCCGTTCTGGTGGCTCCTTGTACGTGCACATTCCCAGACACCAGTTGTTGGGGCTGAAGCAGATACCTTAAATGATAGCCAATCCCCCACTTTTTCTTCAAGAACAGAGAAGAACCAACACACTTCAGCTGCCCGTGTGAGATAAAAGCCTTGTGGTCTAAAGAAAAAGTGAGGCTGGACAATTAAAATCAGCGAGGCTGCTAACCCCAATCCTGCTTTCTCCACAGCAGTAAATTTTGTGTATGTATGCGCGCTTTTTTTTAACCCTGTAACTGAGGTGGTACCTGCGAATCCTGTTCTAGTGATGCAGGTAACTAATCTTTATACATTTTTCCTTGTGTGGCTCAAATTGGTAAACAAAAAGGATCGCTTTCAGTAAATCATTTGCTGACTGAACTTTAGAGTACACCTGAAGAAGTATTTGCAAGTCAAATTTAAAATAGAAAATCAGTAAAAACTGAACAGAATAGTGATCAGTTGCATCAATTAGTATTTTATTTAAATTTTCAAGCAATGCAAGTGTTGTTATATTTCTTTGACTGACTGAAATGTTTGCACATCTGGTTTTCCTCCTCTTTAACAGGAATCAACATTCAGCTTTCATACCTCTTAAAGCTTCTGTCTTCTTGTCTTTCTTTTTATATGATTTTTTAACATTGTTGAGTCTTAAAGGAAGGTAAGGAGGATATTATTTCTGGATTCCTGTAAATATATTTCCCTAGTGCCCTTTTTCATTCTTATGGGTCTTAATTTAAAATGACAGAAGTGGCATGAAAAGTAAGAGGTACTGGCAAGCGACCCTGAGATTCAGTGGGGTTTGGCATGCTCTGTGCACAGGCGTGAACATCACTACTCAGCCTTGCACCAAGCCTTGCAAAGACAAGGTCAAGCCCGTTGCAACAGATGGTTGTTTTGCAATGGGCTGCCCTCTGTGTTCTCCTTGTTCTGCCTAATGGACATTGAAGAAAGTCCACAGCAAACCCCCTTGTTTTTTAAAATTCTGAATTTATCCAAATTTCACTATGAGTGACCAGTCTGAACAAGCTATTTATCTCATCTGCATCTTATTTATAATTTAATACATATAACATATATAATATATAAAATATATAATAATATATAATATATATATAAAAATATCCTTAATAGCAGCACTTCCATTTGCCAGGCAAGAGGATATCTGGTAAGCTGTGTCTGTGTAATAAAATACTCTAAAGTCCTTCTTAGTGGTTTGATCTGAGTTTCAAATCAGATCTTTTGTAGCCAACCTACTGCCTGTCAGACCTTCAGCCTGTAATTCAAATCACTGTTGCTGAGTCAGAGAATCCACTCAGCTATTTCTATTAGTATGACCATGCAAAGGGTAGAGTCCTGAGCACTGTGGAAAAGGCTCTGGAGTAATATCCAGGCTCATCAACATGGTAATAAATCATGTGGTGAGAAAATTTAGCTTTAAAACCTGACTTACACATGCTAGACCATACAGGAAAAACAGCAGTAAGACTGCAGGGAAGCTGTTGAGATGGAAAGGGTCCTGCACCACGAGAGCTGGCAGCATGCAGGAGAGGACCAGCGCATGAACAGCATACAGCAGACTCCAGGAGAGCCTGGGGATGGAAAGGTGGCATTACACATTCGTTTAACTGAGAGTGGTTGTTACAACTTCATCTGCATGGCAGAACCATTTAAAACATGAAGTATTCCCCAGCGTCAACTCATTCATACTCTGTGAAGAACAGGTAGCATGGCCCACCTTAGGAGGAAATACTCAAGGAAGAAGAATATGCTGCAGTCATGCTCAACCCTTCTGGCTTGTTCTTAGAGTACTGGAGAAAACTTATGAACTCATTTAACTTCTTAACTCATTGCACAAATACCCAAGAGTATACTGATTTTTGGCAAACAGACAGCTTTAGTTAAAAAAGAACTCACCAAAATGCAATATCCTGCAGCTCCATTGTCTTCATCAATATTTTGACCTTCTTATTTTCTCTTACAACATTCCTCGACAAGAAATACATGAATGGAGTGAAACACATCACAATACTAATAATGGAAACACTGTACTGTAGTGTGATCGAGGAGATGACACTCCGGGACTTCACACGGACACCAGCAATTGATTTCATTTCTTCCCAAACAGAATGATTTGTCACCACCTAAAGGAATTCAAGGTCAACATCTCAGTATTTAGTTTATTTTCTAGAGCAAGATGTATTTATACAAGGAACTTCCTGGTTTGTCAGCACTAGATTTTGTTTTTAATGCTGCTTTATAGAAAGCATCAACACGTAATGCGATAAAGCCCTGTGGGAAGGGCTCGCTTGTGTGCCTGCAGCTCAGCTACACTCCTCTCCCTTGTCTATCGAGAGAGATCAATCCTTCAGCTCACCCAGAGCTCCCAGGGTCCCACTTCTCTCCCCAGGTGTGAAAGCAGCCTGGAGAGCTGGAGGTGCACAGCCAGCTGGAATGACCGCTGCCTTGCTGTACTTCCGAGGAACGATTTGGAAAGGAAGGACAAGAAGCAACAGACATGCCTCCTTTGAAAGGAAGTCATCCATCAGATGTGCACACCACCCCAGTCTCCTGCAGAAACTGCCTTTTCCCTGGGATCTGAGAAATACTCTAAACCGAACAGTGGGATCACGCTTCGTTCCCAGCCTTCAGGAGAAATCCTCACTTTGAAGAGAAACAAAACTCGGTACAAACCTTCAAAATTAAATTGAAAGCAGTCATTTTCTGCAGGAACCGCTGATTGCAATGAGCTTCCCACTGTCGCTGCCAGTAATACTCAGCTGAGTATTTCAAGGAGACTGTGAAGTTAAACTTGTAATTGCTTGGTCACTTTTTCACCCAGCAGAAGCAAAGTGTAAGACAGCGTGGAGCACCCGTGTGCATTTCCACAGCTGAAACGGGATTTGCGTCGCAGCTAAAGCAGGTGTCCAGATTGTCCTTCATTTGAACGGACACAGGATAATCTCGGCAAGCTGGCACATGGCTGCAGTTTCAGCTTCACATCCAGGAAACCCCGGGTGGGATGGAGAGCCGGTGCCTCAGGTACCCATTGGGGATGTCCCACGTGTCCTCCCTCCCCGTCACCCCTCGATGCTGCCTGACCCCCAGCCACGCTGCTGCAGAGTTTGGGCAGCTGGGGGAACCTCGGCAGAACCAAGCTCGTTGCTCCTTCAGTATTTCAGGGGAAAGTTTTAAGAACGTAAGGTGGACAGAAGACTTTTAAAATTCAACCTTTAACTTACACTGCATGTAGGGAAAGAAATCTGTTCCTCACCTGTGCTGGATTACTTAAAATACTGAGCTGAACCTACCTCATCCTCCTAGCACCAAGAAACACTGGAAATACACCTCTGCTGTAAACTGAGCCCCATTGGTGTGTTATTTCACATCAAAGTAAGGTTAAAAAGACTCTACAACCCTTATATAGTCACTAAGCTTAATCACAGGCTTAACTCAGCCTGATAGAAAGATGCCCAGTGTCCCACTTATGCATATTCTCACCCAGTATTATTAATGGTGTTATTAATTACTGGATGTTTTCATACCTTTTAAATAACAATTTTTTTTAAGAAGAATGTTTAAGCCTTACCTTGATGGGAAGGTTTAAAAGGAATCCAGAGCCTGTCCTTTGCAGCCTGTAAAAGCGGAGATGCTGAGGGTCCCTGGGCTGGCCTTGCCAGTTGTCCCAGTGGCTCTCAGTGCTCCTTTGTCCACGTCCCATTTTTTTCCCCTCAGGCACTCCTGCCAAAAGGCATTCCTCACACCATCACTTCGCTTTTCCCTGGCTTCCCCCCCCCCTTCCTCCTTGGCAGATCTTCAGATTTATTTATGTTATAAAAAGCAAAAAGAGCATATTGTTGTTAAGTTGCTGGAGCAGATTCTCTGAAAACTTACTCAGGAAATTCTTGAGTCTTGACCAAGAGAAGAAAAATGAGCCCAACAAGAAACCACACAAAAATCCTTTCTCCGGAAAACTCTGTTATGTTCCTCAGTGCAGCACGAGAGGCTGAAGTCAACAGAAATACCACGGCACGCTGCTGAAGGCGGAGGAGTGAATGGTGGCAAAGGTTGTGTTTGCAAACTGTCTCCGTGCCACCAGCTCCGGTGCAGGGAGAGCCGTGAAGCACTGCCTCCTGCATAGGAGCAGCTCTTCTGATTACAAAACCTACTGTAAAAATTAAAATTAACTTCTCTTGACTAACTCTGTGCTTCTAAAGGGAACAGGTTTGATTTCATCCCCAGGCTGTGCCTGCCCCTCCATCGCCCACTGCAGCATCCCCTGCCGCAGCAAGGATGAGGAACCAACGGTGGAAGAGAAAAGCAACCAACCAGGACCCAGGTTGGGCTTGCAAACACGGAGGAGCAGGATCTGCTTCCTTTTGCTCTGTCTAGCAGAAAAAAAAACACTCCTAACATTTAAATAACATTCAGATGTTCTAGAGCTAGGCAGACTTCGGAGGCGTGATAAGTCAGGACACAGAATCAAGTTAAGACCTGTCCCCAGTGCATCTCCTAGGTGTACAAACCTTCTCCTCCCCTTTCAGCCCCTCCTCACAAAGAGGAAAAAAAAATATCCAGCAGAGAAGTGGATATGCGAGGTCTTATTCAGTGAATCTCAAGCAAAGACACTTCCCTGCCCGTCTCCTTGACAGAGGCACTGATGTTTGGTGATCCATATGGAAAGCAGCTCTCTGCGTGTGTGAGGTGGCTGCTTTGGGGGCTTTTTCTGGCAGGAATTACCCATCACCGAGCAACAGCACCAGCTGGCTGCTACCTGCTCGCCTGCATCCCTGCCTGCATTGCCTACACACACGTCTGGGGCTGCGTAATCCGCCTGCATCACCCACGCCTGCAATCCCATACCATGCCTGCATCGCCTGTACCTGCATCAGCAGCATCATCTCCTCAACCAGGGGAGAGCGTGGCATGGGTGAGAGTCTTGCTGCTGTGCCTGTCCCGTGGCATGGCACTGCCCCTGTCCTCCAGCAGGTCCCCACCCCAGCATTTTGCAGAGGCTGGGGGTGCTGGGGGACAGGGTGAGAGGGCACCAGGGGAAACACTTGGCTGCTAGAATGCAGGGAGTTTCTATTTTATTTAGTTTTTTCATTTATTTTTTAAAGCTAGCCCTGGAAGGCAGATGTCCAGGAAGAGACACTGATCTGCTCAGACAGGGTCAGGGTGCTGGTTCTTGCCCCCATCTCCCCACCAGTGCCCCCATCCTTCCCAAGCACCCACAGAGGGTGGGTGCTAGCAAGAGCCCACCCTGTCTTCCTGACCATCAAAGCAAGCCAGACACATGCTGTGGCCAGAAGACCTATTCAACCTATTGTCCTACTCCAGCTTTACTCTGAGTCAAAGCACATCTTATTTTGATAATAATTATTTTTTGAAAGACGGTGATCTAAGAGCTGCCAGTTTTCATTAAACTTTTCCAGGCTTTGCTGAGCCCTTTCCTCTCTCTGTGTCCCCAGTGGTGGGGACCAGAGGTGGGCCAAGGTGGCTGAGCTGGAACACAGAGCGACAGCAGATTTTGGGGTCAAAACACAGCCCTGCACCCCTCCACCAGAAAGGACCACCCTCGCTGGCTGTGTGACACCTGCAGGCAAGATGCTCCTCGGGACTGAGCGAGGCAAAGCTCTGGTGTCCTCTTGCCATGGATGAGTGAGGGTTGCAGAGCTCCTCTGAGTCTGCACATGATTCTCTCCAACAACCGAGCCCCCCACACACAGCTGCAGTCCCAGCCTTGCTGCCCTGGGACTAGAAATTCAGGGTTATTCCTCATCACAGCGAATCTTCCCGAGTCAGTCTGAGCAGGGGTACAGATGAACGGCAGGTGGATAAAGGCTTTATTTATTAAAATAATAAATCTATTTCTCTTTGTGAGGCAGAAAACCTACAAGGCTGTATGTGATGCGGCACAGGTAACCAAGTCCTAGGGCTGCATTTGATCACACGTATCAGTAACACTGATGAAATACACTGAACATTTTCCTTTGTTGCTGCAAGGGCTCAGGGGTGAAGTGGTCGCCGCTCCACGGCCCCATCAGATGCCGCATCCAGGTCATGCTCCTCTGGGTCCTGGGTGAGGTCTACAAACACCTGCAATGCAGAGAAATGACCCTGTTGTTGTCAAGGACTGACAGTATTTACACCTTTTTATAAAGGTAGTTTCTAACCTGTAACTTCTACATCAACCTACCTGTTGCAAAGTGTGCAGTGACAAGCTGTACTCCTCAAGCCTGAAATTCTGTTTAGCTGTGGAGGGATGGAAAAGGCATCGTTAAAAAACAAATCCATATGAGCAACATGAAAGCAATCTTCAAACTTCATTAATTATTTTCTTTTACCTGCTTCTAGCTTGGAGAAAGACTGGGACAGAGGTAGTGCATCTTCTGTTGGTATCTTGTAGACGAGCAAAGAAGAAGTCCTGAAAAAGCAATAAAAAAATGAGTTGATCATTTCGTCACTCAGCACCAAGGATTAGGGGTGCTTGCAGGGTTCCTGTACTCCCAGGTGAATCACTGCACAAGGTCAGTAAGAGCACAAGTCCGGGCTGGGTGTGCAGCCCACGGGGTAGTGACCTTTCTTGCCGAGCTGCATGTGGGAAGAGGCGCAGAATTTCGGCGTGGAGCACATCGCTTTGCCCCGTGTCTGTCATTTTGACTTCTAGGTGGTAACTTGTGCCAAACTTACTCTTCAGATCCTCAAGGGAACCGATGTACCTGCAGAGGAGGGAAAGCAGTTCTGAAGTCATCATAACCAGCAAACAAAGCAATCACTGGATATGAGCAGCAGATGTACGTCCTCTTATTCATCATCAGTTTATACTGTGCTGCTGACACAACCTACCTCCTCACAAAACGGTGTTTGTTACACACTTAGGACAAACCAAACCTACATTTTCTATTAGATAAGAATAAAAAACAAACAAACAAGGCCAAAAAAAGCCCCCAGACTAAAAATCACGTGGCATCCCGGTGAGCGATGAGACCCTGGTGCCCACCGTAGCTGCCCCGACACCAGGATGGCCATCCGGTCGCACATCGCTGCTGCCTCCTCCAGGTACTGCGTGCTGAGGATGGCTGCCCGCTCCTTGCCTTTCATGATGGTCTGAATCACTTTCCTGGGAACAGAGGGATGGAAGTTACTTCCCAGGAACAGCCAAAGAAAATCTCCTGGTTTGCATCTCCCTCCCAAAAGCCAACTGAAATGATAAGACTATAAAAAAGTGGATGGCTGTTTAAACCACTTCGGTTACTTTGCTTGAAGATAACGTGAATGCCAATGCTACATTGCAATTTGCCATGTAAGAATCCCTCGAAATTTTACACTTTCGTTGTAAACTGTTCATGAAAAGCTAGAGCAAGCACTAGGGCTGAGTGATGAAAAAGAACAACTACCTATACTTCTTTCTCATGCTCTGATGAACCAGGAATTTTTCACTTTTGTACCAAATGCATAGGTTCAGCTGGAATCCACTCATAATCTTTTGGTGCACTACCATGAAGATTACATCTGGTGGTCAGCAAGGGCTTACTGTCTGCAGAGTAAGGAGTTTAGTGAGTGGTACCCCATCCCCTATGCATTAGGAAAAAGGGAAAACACAGATGTACATTGCCACCGAGGCAGAACCCCTTTGCCCGCCCGATGGTTACTACAATAGGGAGGGTAAGACCCATCTTCTGAAATCTGTTATACGCTTCCCAGTTCTACTGGAACAGGGCTGCTCACCACATGCGGCGCTGCCCTTTCAGGTCCATGCCCACGGATGGCTCATCCCAAAGCATTATCGTCGCATCTCCCAGGACGCTCAGCGCGAAACACAGCTGAAATGGGAAAGACACCGAGGTCAGGTCAGGTCAGGTCTGCTTTTACTTTGCCTGCAAAACTGGCGAGTTGTCCTGCTACATCTTAAATCCTGTTAATCTTCAAGAAGGTGAAGCTCTTGATTCCAAAATTCAAGAGGAACAAGCATTCAAAAAAAAACACCTCAGGTGTTCTTAGTTAACATTTTAATCTCCCAAAACCAGCTTTGCCCAAAACTCCCAAGCCTGCCAAAAATCTGAAAGTGGTTTTCATCCCATTTACTGACAGATGCATGTGGTGGGCTATGAAGCGGCGATTACCTTGTAAATCCAATTTGTGGTTAGCATTTATTAAACACACAGTGCGCGAGAGTGGGGATCCGGCCAGCCTGGATTCAAAAGCTATTCATGAAAACAAATCATGCCAGCAAGCCACTCTGCTGTATCTGCTTCTGTGTTAGAAGGAAGAAACCCTTTGAACCATAAGGATCTTCCATGATAACATCAAATTTGCAGAGATTTTTATTCAACTTGAATTTTAGGCTTTGCTCCAAGAAGAAAATTTCTACTTTGTGAAACAAAAAAATTAAACTTTTACAACATCGGGGACCATATTCTCCTCTCACTGGCACAAAGAACCCAACACATTCTCGAGCTTAAATGAAGGTTTTCTGCGCACCATGTTCAAGGAAGAAAGAGCAGGTTTAGCTCAAGTACCAAACACAAATCTAACACGTACCTTTCTGGCTTCTCCAGTAGACAACCTCCGAGCTTGGGTATTTAAATGCTTCTGGAGATCCAAGGCCTTTGCTATGCTGTGGGGAATGGAAAGGAAAAATACTGAAACAACCATCTCTGCTAATGCTGTGGTACTGAGGAACCAGAGACTAACATACATGTTCTGGCTGATATGGATCACCTTGGGTTACTTGCTGATTCTGCTCCTAGCTCAGATGGTAAACCAAGGAATTCTTGCAGAAACTCATGAGTGTAAGCACAGCTAATGAGAGAAGTGGGTTGCTTGCGTAACTGGACATGAACTGGAGCAGGTTTAATTTTTTTCTGAAGTTTTCTAGATAAACTAGGGTTAAAATCTTCACAGACAAGGGACTGAGAACAGTATAAAGTAGCAGTTCTCATCAGAAGGAGATCCCGTTTGTCCAAGGTAAAGAGAAGGAAGCCAAAGGTGCTGTCTCTTAATCACTTTGTTAGCAGAAAAACCTTTCCCTGTCCTATATCTCTGGAGAGAGCAAGAACCCAAAGCTAAAAATCATTTGGCTTTGTACCGGCTGATGGTAACAGCTGCCTCGTCTTTCCTCATGCCTCTCACGGCAGCGTACGCCTCCAGATGCTGGTGCACCGTGAGGTCTGGCCAGAGTGGGTCCCGCTGCGGGCAGCAGCCCAGGTACCCCGGGCTGCCTGGCCCTGGGGAGGACGCACCTCCATCACGGCCCTGGAGCAGCACCTGCACAAACACAGACACCTCCGTAGCTGTAGTGTGATGTTCTGGGGTCAGTCAATGAAGCCCTTGGAAACGCGGAAATGTTTTCTCCTGTCCTGTGAGGAACCTCATTAGCACATGGTAAAGGAAGTGCAGCATCACTGGAGTCATCATCTCCGTCTACCACAACTTCTGCTCATCTGAATCCAGGACAGTGCTTTCACAGAACCAAACAGCATTTACTACCATAAAACTTCGGGTGATAGTACCAACATGAGATCTTTTCCTAGTAACACTTTTCTATTTCAAACATTCAGTCCCAAATCTCTAACATCAATGGTATTTCCCCTCCCCAGCACATGTCATTAATCATCCTGCATATAATTAACTGACAGATTGTTACCCAACCCTCTTCACATTCGTTTTCAATTTCCTGGTTTTGCAAGGCTGTGTATGAAGAGCGTTAATTATTTTTAAGATGTCAACATATCTTACAAGGCTTGTGAAATTTCACAAGAAGTTTCAAATGCACACCAAAGACTTTGTGTAGCTCAAACCCTTCAATCTGTAACATTGATTTTGATGTAAACTAGAACGTGCTTTGAGTAAATCAACTTTCTTCTTACTTCCGTAAATATCCAGGGTTGCACGTACATAAATTCCCTGCCTTAAGGGCTGCCTGGCCAGCTTGCCTTATCACATCGTCTATAAAGGCATCAAGATCAACCCCCAGATGCTCCAAAGGAATCACCTACCTCCCCGGCAGTCACTGTTATGTCTCCAGAAATCATGTTTATAGTTGTGCTTTTTCCAGCTCCGTTGGGTCCTATCAGACCTAGTACTTCTCCTGGAACAAATACACAAGGACTGTTAATAATAATTACTATTAATAAGACCTTCTTCTCTGTGTGCTAGGCAATATCTAGAAGTGCAGTAGGAGAAAGGGCTGTTCATTAACTTCTCCCAGTAAATTAAAATTATGAATGCAGGAGTGCAGGTGCATTGGGTCTGGATGCACACAAGAATGTTGTAACAAAAATATGATCTCCAAATGTGACCTTCACTTTTGATTTTAGTCATTTATAGGGGGTGCAGTAAAATACTTGAACCTTTTTTAACACTAAAAGAGAGGTTTTTGACAGCAACTTTCTTCTTTTTCTTAAAGATGGAACTGGCTTTCTTGTCTTTATATTCCTTGCGCAAACTGTTGACAACGATAACCGACTCCTGTGAAGAGATGAAGCAGAAAACAAAAATTCTTCGCTTGTCCCATGAGACAGCTCATCTGTTCTTACCGCTAAGTATGACTCTTTACAGAGCAAATTTCTAAATTAAAAATCCAGGAAACAGAGCAACACAAAAAAAAAAAGGAAAAGAAGCAGAATTGGAATAAAATTTTAGTGCCAGCTAAACTCCCTCTGCTGCCAGAGGGACTGTGGGCTGGATGGCGAGATGTGCACTTGGACATCAGATCAGTAAAGAAGACGTGCATGAGCTGAGAAGGCAGAGACAGACCTGAAGATGGACAATGAAAAAGAAAACAAGCCGGAAGGCTGGTTTCACCTCTTCCTGCTGCACGGAGGCCATCGTGCTCCTCACCCTCTCCCTCTCCGCCTGGACTTCTGGGGACTCCTCCCCTGGGGGGTCCCTGTTCTGGTGGGCCACCAGTCTCCTCTGCTGGATCCTACGAGTGGAAGAGGAGAGATGGTGTCACCAGGAGTTGCTTCCAAAAAGGCTTGGTTTTACAAGCTTGCTCCAAGGGCAGTGCCAATGCAGCACCTCGCAAAATTTGTTTGAATTCAGGGAGCTGTTCCACAGACAGTGTTTTCTCAAATATTTATTCATGGGGGAAAAAAAATCCCACTACGTGCATAAGAAAATAAAGGCCAGATCTGGCTTTTCTTTCATCACTGATTATTGACTGGTCCCCTGCTTTACCATGCCAATGATCTGTTCAAGGAGAATTAAAATACACGGGACAGGTCTTCAAAGGTATTTGGGCATCTAACTCCTGGCTGAGTCACATTTGTTCATGTTTGACAATTTAATACTTTTCACAAGTCTTCTCCCACATGACTTAGGTAGGCAGTCACATGCTGCTGGGAACAGATAAGCAGAGAGCAAGCAGCAGATGACGCCAGCCTGACGATGCTTTAGGGAAAGTCTCTGTCCTGCAGAGAGCAATACTGACCCATTTGAAAAGGAGATAAAATGCTGGATTTCAGTTTGTAGCTATTAATTTAGCCAGCTGTAGTGAAATGTCCTGAAACCTCAGCTATGAATCTTAATAAGAAAAAGTTTAAATCACATTTACTGTTCTCTCTAGGACACTGTAGTTCAACTGACCTTCTATTGCAACACGCTGGGTGGGAATTTGCCACATTCAGGGAAACTCCAGTAAGTAAAGTCGGAAACTGTAATGACCCAAAGGAATAAAAAAACCCCCTCCCTTTGTCCTCAATTTCCTCCTCTCCAGGTAAACTGGTTAAAACTACAAATATGGGCTTTATCCACACTTAGCAAAATGTTTTTAAGTTCATTCCTGCCGTCAGGGGTGAGCCAGGAGGGTCCTGCCTGGCTGTCCAGCACCAAGCCCACCCTGCAGACCGGGATAACCGTGGTTCACAAGGCACCCTGGCACCCGGCTGCCCAGGACACACCTGAAGACGGGATCAAGTCTTGTAACTGCTTCTCCATATTTCATCTCCAAACAGCGCAGGAGAAAAGCAAGAATCACACAATGGATGTAAGGCTAAAAAACAACAATGAATTAGGTTTGTATGAAGACAAGATAACACACTCAATTAATTTTAATTATAAGGGGATGCAGGGACCTAGCTCATTTATTTCAGCAATTGAAAAGGTCCAAAAGGGGAAGAAGTTGAACTGATGTTTCGCATAATTTTCTATCTCATATGCAGATTATTTGCAAGAGCCTTGACTTCATACTGCAGTTATAGCTAGATAATCTGCACCCCAACAGACATCCTCCAGGATCAGAGACCACATCTCTCTTTTGTAGAAGTAGCCTTAGACTGATTAGTTGATTAATAGTATCTCTGCCTTATATGCGAGTTCCACTTCATCCACCCCACCATTTTCCCCATCTGGTACAGTATTCAGGGGTCACAGGAGACACAAACCTGTGATTACCTGGATGTACCTCCCTTGCCAACATTTAATGTGAAACTTTGACCACATAACCCATGCTTTATTTATGGGGAGAGTTACACAAGCCCAGTGCAAGTCCATCGCGCTAGAACAGTCATCCTTTCCAAAGCAACCACCATCAAATTGCTCCTTACTGCAAAGGCAGCTACGAAGATGTCATTCCATGACTCAAGAGGACCAATACTGTTAACCAATGGGAAATGCTACAAGAAAAAAATAACGATTAGAAAAAATTCCTTAGACGGTGTGCTCGGTGCAGGGTGTGGGATGTAGGGATGCTTAGCTTTTCTGCAGGATGGAAAGGAGCTTTGATCTATACTGATTTTCTGGGCTCATACTGCCTCAAAATGCTGAGGCTTCCTTGGTTGCAGCTAATACAGCTGTGCCTCAAATCATCCAGGTTTGATCAACCTTTTCCATCATTGCGCCTCTCTTCCCAGTCCTGTCACATCTTTCTGTCAACTCACTTCATCCCTCCAGGTCTTCCCACTCCATCACCTTCTCCTCCCATGCTACCCTGGCTGCCAAAATACAGTCATTGTAACAGCTTTTTGCAACTAAACAAACCAAAAATATCCCAATCAAACAAGGGATTAACAAGACAAATCTTAGAATCGTAGGATCATTCAGGTTGGAAAAGACCTTTAAGATTATGGAGTCCAACTGTAAACCTGACACTGCCAAGTCCACCACTAAACCATGTCCCTAAGCACCATGCCTTTTAAATACCTTCAGGGATGGTGACTCAACCACTTTGCTGGACAGCTTGTTCCAACGCTTGATAACTCTTTCAGTGAAGAAATTTTTCCTAATTGCCAGTCTAAACCTCCCCTGGTGCAACTTCAGGCCATTTCCTCTCACGCTATCGCTAAGTGCTTGGGAGAAGAGACCAACATCCCCCTCACTACAGCCTCCTTTCAGGCAGTTGCAGAGTGCAATAAGGTCTCCTCTCAGTCTCCTTCTCTCCAGACTGACCAGCCCTGGTTCCCTCAGCCACTCCTCATAAGATTTGCTCTCCATACCCTTCACCAGCTTCATTGTTGTTCTTTGGATATGCTCCAGCATCTCGGCCCCTTGTCTCACTCCCCAGTCTAGACCTTTTCTTATTCTGTTGTCTTTTCTCCTTCTTTGCCTTTTTGACTGTTGGCACTTTGAGACAGGGAATTTGGAAAGTGCCGCTTGCTTTTCCAGTTTGCACCATTAGGACCATTATTGAGTTTAGTAGGACATGTTTACTTACTGATGTAGAGAAGCTCAACCAGCCCAGCAGTGGAAACACAGGAATCAAAGTAGAGAAGGTGAAGTAAAGTGCTTCATGTATCTCACTGAACATATAGAGAGTGAAACTCACCTGGAATAAAGCAGAAAAAGTATTTCCAATATTAATGCATTGTTGCCAAAAAATAGGCTGTTTCTCACTGTTTCGGGTTATTCCACTATCAGTATATTTCAAGTGAAACCTCAAGTGGCAAGATGTGCAAATCAAACACTTCAGAGTGAAGATTCACTTCACTTACCAGAATGAAGATAAAAGACCAAATATAACGATTGCTTCGTCCCGTGCGAAATGTAAAGGCAATTAAATAGACGAGGAGGACAAGAGATACTCCATAACCAATGGCACAAATGATCTAGAGAGAGAGACTGATATCAGTGACTAGGAGATGGATGTGGGTGTATGAAAACCTGCCTACTTCAGCCCGTTTTGATTAAAATATTTAATGCAAAAATTCACTGTGAAATGAGGGAGAGGTATTTGTGTCTGCCCATGTTCCCTGCATGCAAAGAGCTCACCAGGGGCAACACAGTGTTGGTGTGCAAGGGGCAGATGCGGTTGAAGAGTAGCAGGACCCCAAACATGAGACACATCAGGGCCCAGAAAAGCGGGACGTCCACCAGAGCCTGCCCGCACCAGTATGCCGAGGGGAAGAGCCCTGCGAGCCGCAGCTGGGAACGAGCCTGGAGCTGTGAAAGCAAATGGGAAGAGGGAGGTGATTCAGCAGAGCCCAAAACATCATTCCTGATCCTCCTCCGTCTCCATTACCCTCGCTCTTCCCTTCCCTGGCTGAGCCCTCCTCTCCCTTCCAAGCACTTTCAATTCTGTCTTAGTTCTACTGTTGTTTAAAAACACATCGTTCTTAAAAAGTAAAAAAAAAAAAATCCTCCTGACCCCAAACTCTTTATTAACACCCAAACTGATCCGAGCCCAAGCTGATTCCCTGAGATGCAGGGTAATGGGCTTTGGTACAATGTTGTACTCGTGTGGCTGTATTTTTTCTAGCATCCTACCTAGAAATGCTGGCCAGCCCACCAGCACACGAACTGCTCTCCGGAGACATCGTGTTTGCATTCACTTCTTGTGTAAGACCACTTTCAGTGCATGCTTTTTACCTTGTAATCCTCCATGCTGCTCACTGCAAAGTGAGGTGGCAAACCTGCAGCTAAACTCAGCATATAGCCAAGGCAGATGAAGAAAACATTACTCTTTACTTCTGGGTTTTGTGTCTGCGGAAAGGAAATTCAGAAGTCATTGATAATCACCAGCTGCCCAGAGAAAATCTGGCTAGCTCGATACTCATAGGACGGTTTAATGAGCAAGTAAGCAATAACACTAATGGCAAGTCATTTGTGTTTAAGAATGCAAAACCAGGCAATTAAAAAAAAAAAAAAGGCATTTAGCATCTTAAAATTCGCAAAAAGTATTGGAATTACTGAAAATTGTTGAGGATAGAGATCAATGCTGATTCTTGCCAAATGGATGCTGAAGAAAGGTGGGGTTTGCAAGCATTGCTGTTGTATTCCTATCATATTGCCACATAACATAAGCTTAAATGTCTAATGGCACTGAAACCCTACAGAGCTCTTAAACACTGCAGAGAAAATTCTCATTAAATAGCCCCAGAACCAACTGCTGAGCAATGCCTCCCAGGAACTGGCCAGCAGTGGGACCACTGACCCCAGCCCTCGGAGGTTCCTCATCCAACCAGGTTTCCAACCCGTCCAGTCCTTACCAATTCAGCATGGCTATTTCAAGTAATTATCACCAAGAAAGGCAGGACACTCACATTGTAGAAGGGCTCACTCCAGACGCGGATGCGCGCAGTGGAATTGAAGAGCCGTAGGAAGGTGTTGCTGAGGATATTCATGAGCATGGGGAAACAGTTGATGGGTTCTGCACTGCACATGACCGTGAACCGGTAGCTCTGAAGATGTAAGAGCAAAAGATGTTACCTTCATACCCATGAGAGGTGTGAGGAAGAGCTGGCTGCAGTGAGGGGATGAGAGAAAAGCAATGACAAACGCAAGCAGACAGTTCTATTGGCGGGAACGCGGAGACCTGGAAGTGTGCTAACCGGTACCACGAGTAAAGTTATTAACAGAGACAATAATTTATGAGAAAAGCATAGAAGATTGCACTAATGCTTTTCTGTAAAGATCACTCTAGAAAAGCATACAGTGGAAAGAACCAAATACAATCCTGGTTTCCCACAAATGGGGTGACTGATAGTATTTAATATGTCAAATAAATTTTCTCCCTTTTGCTGGTGTGTGTATTGTGCTGTGCATCTTTTAAACCCACTTCAGAAAATCCTGTTGATATATAGGAATAAAAAAGAAAATAATATCACTCACCTTGCCTTTCAGGGATACTTTTATAGCTCCATTGTGTAGTGGAATGCTTGTGATGTTTTTCTTGAGAGTTATTTCTGGTATTATGTTTTGAGTCTTCAAAGCAGCAACGAAATCCTCAATTTCTGATCCTGAAGTCAAGTCAAGAACAGAAATTAGAATAATTACATTTTTTTTCTTTAAGTATAAACAGCTTCTTATAGATAACTTTCCATTTGCAAAGCAGAGGTATGTTAAAAAGGTCATTTAGAAACTAAGCAAATTTATATTGTCTTTTTTTATTTCCTAACAAAACCAGTTAAATACAACGCATGTTTCCATAGTGTCTTTACCACTTTTTATTTTTTTTTTTAGTTTGCCTGGTTCATTACTCTGAAATATCAGCTCCTCAGTTATCACTAAAACTGGATTTGCTTTTGCTCAAAAAAAAAAAAACACTTCCCAAAGCCACAAATATATAAAGGAACATACAGGAAGAACAAGGCAAGTTGGTCTATCAACTCTAAGAGGACTCAGAGTGGTACAGAAAGCGAATCAACATCACATGTTCTTCTTCACCTGTATCATTGAAGATGAGAAGATTTGATGACTTATTTTGAATTTTTTCTCCAGTGGGAAGAAAGTACGAGCTAGCTGTGATCTCCCAGTTGCTGAGGCTCTCCCACAGTTGAAATCCAACAAAAATCATAAGTATTGGAAGGATAAACATTCCAAAGAACAGCAATCTAAATGGAAAAAGAGACCACAAGTGGGTCCATGGGAGCTCCACCTTTAATTAATTGTGAGAGTTGTGTTGAGAAAGACAAAGGGAAATTTAAAACTTAAGCAATTCAGAGCTCTACCAGTCAATTCTAACTGTCTTTATCACTGCAGCTGTTAAACTTTTCCCACCTACTTAGCTTCCGAACATCTCCATCAGTATTTAAGCCTTCCCTCCGTCACTCAAGGGAACGATCAAACCCTTTGGAAAGCACCAAGCCAGCACAAGGGCTGCAGACTAGGCGAGCTCCCATACTTACATGGACCTGAGAAACTTTCCTTCATGCTTTAGTTTTAAGAAGCGAACTCTCATCACGGCACAGACTTGCTGCCTCCAGAGCGCCATCCCACTCAATGCCGCACTCCCCTGTTCGGAAAACATCGGGAGGCTTTGGTCCCTTTCCTCGAGGTCTCTGTCTTCTGCGTGTTCACCACAAGAAACATCATTATCCACAAAGAGCATTCAAAGGACACGTTTAAGTACAAACAATCAACAAGGATCTTCTGTTCCAAATAGATGAATGCTCTCATTTTTAGCCAGAAAAGAAATAAGGGCAGAGAAAAGTGGCCATAATTTACCAAGAACATAATTTACATTGGTGAATTCAGACTGGCTGAACCTGGGCTCATATGACAATGCATGCAACATTTTCACTGGCCTTGTGAAATGCCTTCTGGCTAGTTTATCTCTTCCCATACCTGGTCTGGGCAGTATACCCTTCAAAAGCAAATACCCTTCCAACATCAGGCTTAATTCATGTGCTTAAAAGCCTGTGGGAAGTAGAGGCTGGATCATCTAGACTTCTTCAAGAAGCTGTCCTTCACTAAAGGAAAGCTGGATGTAACTGCAATCCTTGTCCTACCAAAACCTACCAAAATTCACATTTAACAGAAACGCATTACATATTCAGTTAAAACATATGTATATATGGAACCTTAATTGTGCCACACGTCAAAGGGGAGTCAATGTTCTACCTTCGTGACCAACGGCTTCCTCACCCTCCAGCTTCAGGAACACATCTTCCAGGGTTGTCCTGCTAACCTCATAATTAACAACCCCCTGCAGAAGGCGGCTTTCGAGATGGCTGAACAGATCTGCACAACAGAAAAAGCCAGATTCAGCCCAGCGACCAAGGCTAGTGCCGAGCAGAAACTCAGACTGGCACAATTAACGTTGTACTTTCTAGCATTCACATAATTAATTTCCATAACTTAAAAGCCATGGCAGAATTATTGTGCTCTTTAGAGGTAAGTAGAAAATTCAGATTTCTTGATTACCATGGGCCTTCCTGGTGGGAGAAATCTCATCCTGAAACCAGAGGAGACTCAGTGGATTTTAGTTTGTAGATTAGTTGGTGGATTTTCTTTTGTTCATCTGCAGTATTGATATTGGCGTCTCCATCAGAGGCTTCCTTTAAGGCCAAAGTTTATGCAGCTCTGGACTTCCTCATCCCATGCAGTATGGACAAGGGAATAAATGTATTCCCTTCACAGCAACTTTGCTTTCTGCTTTTCCCACCGCTTGGCTTCCCTGTACAACCCTGACACAACGACAGGCTTTTCTTACCCGGGAAGCTGTCCGTGTTTTCCAGAGGTAGGCTGTAACACAGCTCGCCTGCCTTCTGTCCTTTGAGTGTAGCATTGGGGACGTACTGTCTGACCAGGGATGATGTAAGCTCTGGGTCACACAGGTCATTTATGCGCACCCTGTTTGTATGAAAAAAGCAACAGCTGTAATACTAAATGAGAAAAAAACCCATGTGCATCATCCATTTAAAATACAAAGCCAGTGGTTGTTCTTCAAGCTATAGGGAAACCTCTAAAACTGGGCGGCATTTCGGTGTGAGTTTTTGTAGACATCTGCAGTGCCCCTTGTTTTGCCACGCATGCAAGAAATAGCTGAGGTGAAGAATGATGAGCCTGGCTAGTACTGCTACACCAAGCACACAGAAATTAAAATCCAAACTAAAAAGGGCTTTACGTCAAAGCCGTTGTACGTCACTCTGGCACCACAGAGTATGTGGAAATTGCAGCTCATCTTATTCTGGTCCCCTTTTGGCTGCGAAGGAGGTTGCAAAGTCATTTTAGCTACATGCTCCGAGCTTTCAAGATTGGGTTCCAAAGAAAAGCAGCTTGCTATCCAAAGCAAGATATTTTTGGCAGCCTCAAAAGTCTTCTAAAATGAATTGTCAAGTTTTCTAGTACTCTGTATAGAAAATCTACAGAGACACAGAGTCTAGAAGAAAATATTCACATCAACTAGAAGCTTTTTATGAAATGAGTGATGACCAAAAATAAAATTATTTACCTTAAGTGATAGCCAATTCCCCATTTTCTCTTCAAGTACAGAGATGACCCAACACACTGTAATCTCCCATTTGAGAGAAAAGCTTTCCGATCTAAGGAGGTAGGAATACAAAGGATTTAGGAAGGATTTACAAAAGTGCAGTAGGCTGACCTCACTCTGCTCCTTCTGAACTCAACAGGCATTTTTATAATGAAGTCAAGAGAAGTAAAACCAAGCCAGTGCTGAAGGTTTTTTTCTTCTTTTTGAACTGCTGCCTTTCTCCTAAGCACGAAGGTTAATCTTTTAATTATGTATTCTTATAGGCTTATGGAAAATTTCCCAGGCAGCCTGGGAGCAATAAGAAAACAGGAAAGATATTAATTCAAACAATATCACTAATTTGTGTGGGTACTGCTAGTGGTACATCCAGATAATATGCAGTTGCTTCATCCTGGAGCAGAGCATGAGCAAGCTTTTGGAAGGGCACGTCAGTCCAGTTTTAGCCTTTGCTCAGCCTGGGTTGGGTGGTCGCTCTCAGACAAAATGTGTCCAGCAAGCACAGACTGCATTGTGGCAGGACCCATACTTGGGCTTTGCAACAGGAAACCCGCATTTTCAAACTGTAGTCAACCATGGTGTGCAAATCTGGGCTCACCAGCATGAGCATCGGCCTCCTCCATGGACTGGGTCGTGAAGAGCGTCACGCGTCCGGCCTGGCGTTCCTTCAGAAGGCTCCACACGCGGTGCCTGGAGCAGGGATCCAACCCAGCCGTCGGCTCATCTAAAAGCAACACCTGCAAAGCCAAACAACATCAGAACTCCACGTGTCCAAACCCGTATTTCCATGCTTACATCATCTCATTTCATGTTTTTTATGATCTCACCCTAAGAGTAAAATGCATCCTCAAGTATCAGCCATTTTTATTGCTCTTTCTCCTATTACAATATTATCACACTTTTCATTCAAAATACGGTTCTCATTGACCTCAATTCCTTGATCCATCCAGCAGCCAAGTGAATCATTTCATCATCAGACTTAGAGTGCCAGGGGAAAAGTACAAATGTCTGCGTGTCAAATCAAAATGCAAAACCATGTCCTAAAGCAATACGCATTGCGAGTGTATAAATACGACTGGTCCCTACCTGGGGATTCCCTAAAATTGCAATTCCAAGAGACAATTTTCTTTTTTGTCCCCCACTCAGAGTATCGGCGCGGACATCCTGAAGGTCAGTGAGGTCCAGCATTGTGAGAACTTTCTGCACCTTGGCAACATACAAAGACAAGAGCCAGGTTTCCAAAGCACTGGTCACATTTTAATTCATATATATTTTAATTAATATATGGCTACACACAGTACAGGAGAGCAAAACTTCAGGATTTTAAAATGATCTGCTTTAAATGGCTTTACTTAGAGATAAGTACTTCAGATCTGAATTCTAACTCTTACGACATGAGGATAAGAAAGAATTGAAAAAACACTGCTCCCCTAAATGACAGCTATTCTCATTTCCACAGAACAAAATGCTGGTGATAATCTTCTACAAAGCAAGCTCAAAGTGTCCAAGATGCTGTAAAACAGCGGTCAGACAAGCACATACCAACCTCTTGCTCTACTTCCTTCCGCTGAATTCCCTTGATGTGAGCAAAAGTTCTCAGGTTTTCCTTCACTGTTAACGCTTCAAAATGCAAATTAAATTGGGGGCAAATCCCAACCATTGCCCGAATTCCTTCCATATCCTGTACTTCAGACACTTTGTAGTTGTATATCATTGCAGAACCTGCACATAGGAATCAGAGAATGGTAAGGGTTGGAAGGGACCTTGAAAATCATCTAGTTCCAACTTCCCTGCCATCAGCAGGGACATCTTCCACCAGACCAAGTTGCTCAGAGCTCCATCCAACCTGGCCTTGAACCCTGCCAGGGAGGGGGCAGCCACAGCTTCTCTGGGCAACCTGGGCCAGCGTTTCACCACCCTCACGGGGAAGAGTTTCTTCCTAATATCTAATCTAAATCTGCCCTCTTTTAGTTTAGAGCCATTCCCCCTTGTCCTATCATTACACACCCTTGTGAAAAGTCCTTCTCCATCCTTCCTGTAAGCCCCTTCAGGCACTGACAGCTGCTAAGGTCACCCCGGAGCCTTCTCTTCTCCAGGCTGAACAGCCCCAACTCCCTCAGCCTGTCCTCGGAGGAGAGGTGCTCCAGCCCTCGGATCATCTTCATGGCCCTCCTCTGGCCCCGCTCCAACACATCTCTGTCCTTCTTCTGCTGGGGGCTCCAGAGCTGGACGCAGGACTCCAGGTGGGGTCTCATGAGAGTGGAGTAAAGGGGCAGAATCCCCTCCCTCGCCCTGCTGCCCACGCTGCTCTTGATGCAGCCCAGGATACGGTTGGCTCTCTGGGCTGCCAGCGCACATTGCTGGCTCACTTTGAGCTTCTCATCCACCAGTGCCCCCAAGTCCTTCTCCTCGGGGCTGCTCTCCAGCCACTCTCCGCCCAGCCTGTACTTGTGTTTGGGATTGCAATGAATTGCATTAGAATGAATGAAAAAAATTTCATACTGTACATTACTTCCCAGTTATAAGGGAAAGCAGACTGCTGTGTGTTCATATCTTTGACATTAATCCCAGCATTGTGGGTGTTTCTCAAGTGTTTGAAAAATAAAAGCAAAATAACTTAGTGTTGTCCAAACCTTTAATACCGTTCAAAAATATTTCAGAGCACCAAATCTCTCCCTTAAGAACTAAACCATATTTCCTATAGGTATGCAGCTCATGAAAAACATCAAGCCATCCAGACGGACAAATAACCATCTATGTGTGCTTGCACACATGAGTGTATCCACAAGGGATGTGTTAGCCCTGAAGCTTGTGATGAAGCAGCAATCTGCACTGACAACAAACCAGACTGAGTAACTGAGGGAAACCTTGTTTTTTTGAGTCTTTGCCCGCTTACGCTTGAAAAAACAAACAGCTTCTCTTAAGCATTCAATTCCAACATCTTACCTGCTGAAGGCTTGGAAAATCCACTGAGCACATTTAAGAGAACAGTTTTGCCAGATCCACTGTGACCAAGTAACGCAGTGATCTGGCCTTCATATACACTTAAGGACAAACCTAGAATAGAAATAGGGTCACATTAGGCTGGAAGTTTGTGAGAAACAGACTTGTACCTGTAGCTTGCTGCCAAGTGTGACCGAGGAGAGACATTTCATTTGAAGCTGAGAGGCAAAGCCACAGATCCAAAAACATGGGTTGCATCTTCGGAAGTTAGGACTAAACTTCGTAAGGAACTTGCAGCCATGTCTCAATTGAATTGAGGGAACAAGTGTATTAACTTCAATATTTAAAGAATTTTGAGTTCTGTTTTCCGCAAGGTTCATAACCTTTTATTTTAGCGTGGCTCAAGAGAGAGTCCACCAAAAGAGAAGAGCCCATAGCCTTTCCAACGTGAGATCTCAATAATTATTTCAAAGCAGCCAGATTTTGCTACCTCATTTCCTTTTAAAGAAAAGATTTATTTTGTATTTTTGTGGGTTGTTGGGGTTGGGATTATCTAAACCCATATAAATCTTTGAGACCACATTGATATTTTCACCATCACTTCTGGTTAAACAAAGGCATTTAACAAATATCCAACGACTATGCTATGGCTATGCCAACTACTTGCACACCTGCACCTGGCAGATGTGTAAGTGCTTGGAGAACACTGCTCAGCCAGTGACAGCAGACTTGGCTATAGCCAGGGACCAAAAAACCAAGTTTTGTTTGCCCCAAATAATTTACATTTTGAAAGGGAGGTTTGCAAGAACATTTTTAGAGTGGTTCCTGGATGTAAATCTCACAGCTTTTAAGAAGACTTCAGCTGTTGCAAAAAATAATAAATAGTGATTTTTCTGGAGTGAACAGGAAGATAACAACCTGGTAGAAATTTGCCAGTAATTTCTCCCAGCAGAAATAACCATTGCATAATGCATTTTAACAGTGCTGGAGGCAGGATAAAGTATGTCCAATACAATTCAGAACAGTTTGGGTTCATATCCAGTGAAAAATGAAATTAGGAGTTACAAAACCTCTCTTACCACTTAAAGCTTCGGTTCTCTTGTCCTTCTTCTTGTATATTTTTTCAATATTACTTAGTCTAAAGGAAAGGTAAGCAAGCCATTACTATTTAATCTCACAGCTTTGGCATGTTTCCTTTGCCTCAAAGTAACCTTTGAAAACTATCAGGAGAACATTTCTCAACCTCCTCCTCAGACTGGTCCTGCTCATTGCCACTAGGGGTTACAGCAATTCCATCTGAAGGAATTGTTTTATATCATTCATTTCATGTACACTTAAAAGTAGAATTAACTAATGTGCTTTTCCAAAAGATGCGTAAAATGTTTCAAAGACGAACTCAATGAACACTTCGTGAAGAAAGCAGGAGGCTCTAGGGAATGAGGTAACTTGTGGTGATACAATTAAAAGCGATGACCTAGCTATTATTGTAGCAGATCTGTATTTGCTTTTTAGTAACAAGCAATGGGCAGCAATATCAACGGGCCAAGCTAGCCCCGTAGGGATGTAGATAACTGCATCTTCTGCAGCACGCTCCAGCAGCAGTGTTCTTAAAGATGATGGGGAAGGGGAAAGACTCACTGCTGCTGCTCTGCAAAGAGGAGATCGCGGGGAAGCGAGTCGGTCCCTGGTAGAGAAGATGCACCACGTCCAATAAATGTTCAAATCTAGCTCCAGAGCAGAACGAAACACTGAACAAGCCCTCCCTTTCATGTATTTGCCACTAACCTTACCTGTGTACATTCGACAGCTCAGTCTAACATTCACCAGTGCTCTCTAGAGTCAAACGTAAAGCGCAGTGTTCTATTTTTCACGCCTGCGGGGAGTCTTTACCTGATTGCTTCCTTCCCATCAAAGCCTGGAGGCATCGGCTCGATGTTATTGCTGAGGATAGGATTGTGGCTGCTCTCACCGCCAGCCTGCACCCCCAGGTACCCACTCCTGGGCTTGAACCAGTACGATGGTCTCAGGAAGAAGGAAGGCGGATACGGTACTCCGTATTTGCCTAATTCAGAAACAGAGAAGGTGAAATATCAGTCAAAACCTGCTATGGGTCAGCTCAACTTTGGCAAATGCCATGTCCAGCCATCTCTTCCTCTATCGTGGCAGAATATCGACTTTCAGCAGCATAAAAGGATTGGTAAATTCTGCAATTAAAGCTGTCCACTTGTCTGCATCTGTAAACGCAGGTTGGGAGCAACCACAGCAGAGGCTTCATTGACCAACTCTTTGGCCTAGAAGGTATAGGAAAATCAGGTCAAGTCCTACAACATCCTTTTCAATCCAGTGCTTAGGGCTGCTGGAGTAGACGCACAGGATCTCAGTGCCTCACTGCAGGATCTAATGTTTCTTTTGGAGCCTGTTTTGGAGGCAGGGCCAGACAAGGTAGCTACATGCACCCAGCTTCTGGGAAAACAGGATTCTTCCCAATCATTTTTTCCTGAGCAAGACAACCAACCCAGTTTTCAGCCCCTCACATAACATGGCACAGGTCATTGCTGTTAAGATGCCATTCCACAACCTGACCAGCTCACTACCAGGACACGTTTTTATGCTGCTCCACATAGATGACAGCTTCCTCAGCTCTACCCTGCCGCTATTTGTATTCTTTCCCTCACATTTCTACTTACCGGGCAAAACCTTATCAAAGTAGATGGCCAACAGCAAATACAAGACACTGTCCAGGGTCAGTATGAGGTAGAGGTTAAAGAAAGGGTACAATTCCGGTGTAGAGGCTGCTCCGTATTTTTCTAATTTTACCACCTAGGGGGGAAAAAAGCACAAATCAGCTGCAACATTTCCTTTAGTTAGAAATATTACGTGTAAGCCACTGCTGTATCCTCATGACCGTTTTTACTAGAAATCCATGCCCACTCGTGATCGTGATGCTGTTTCCAAGCAGGGCAACACTCTATTATTACCACAAGTATGGGAAGTGCTTCAGTAAGCTGAATTCAAAATTGTGCAGAAGAAGTTACTACATCAGAAGAGTGATTCACACAGTATTTGCTGGGGCAGCACTTCAAGACCTCACGGTTCTTGCAGACCTTGGTGCTCACCAGACACATCCTGCTGCTGCAATAATTTTCCACAGGTTGAAATTTATTGAACATACAGAGCTGGTAAAATTTGTGAGTCTAACTATATTTGTTATAGAATCATAGAATCATTAAGGTTGGAAAAGAGCTCTAAGATCATCAAGTCCAACCGTCACCCCAACACTACCATGCCTGCTAAGCCATGTCCTGAAATGCCACCTCTACACATTTTTTGAACCCCTCCAGGGATGGGGACTCCACCACTGCGCTGGGCAGCCTGTTGCAATGCTTGACCACTCCTTCAGTAAAGAAATTTTTCCTGAAATGAATTAGTATGTACTTTTTGGAATCAAGTTTTCTTTTTACAAAACATCCAGGGCAGAGGGGCAAGACCGGGTTGTTATGGCAATGCAAATTACGTATGGCAACTACTGTTATCCGGCAGAAGTCTGCAGCATCTTTGCTGTGGGCTGATCTTTTATGATGTGCTGGCTTTCTTTTGAACATACCTTTGAGATGCCAGCTGTAAAGGCAAAAGGACTGAAGAGATTAAAAATCCATTCCAAAGACAGTGGCAGTTTTTTGAACAATGTCAAAAAGCCCAGAAATCCAAAGATGATGTGAAGGACAAATCCCACAAAACTGGCAATATTCGGCTGGTTTAACAATGAGCTGAGCATGAAACAGAAGTGAATCTGCAGCAGATAAAACCAGTTGTTAGCAGGATGCATTTCTGCTGTCGAATTAATAAAAGCAACATGAAAATCCAATGAGCAAAATTAGAGACCCAGCTGAGTCTCAGTTGTCCTCTACAGACGCACATGGCGCATCACAAAGCTCGTGTCGTTGAGCAGACAGCTCTGATGTTTAGGACAGGTCCATGGGGCCAGACAGATCAGACCCCTCTCGGCCTCCCGAGGAGGCTGGATGCAAGGAGGAAGCCCCAGCCTTAACTTTGATGCTGGTGTTAGCACCTCTCTCTACTCTGATTTCAAGTCAGAATCCCCTAAAATATAATAGGTGTGATATATTCACCTCCAAATTACAACAATAAAGTCCAGCAGTGGAAAAGTTTTTGTTACTTTCTCGTATAATGCCCAGCCCAAGAGTACTCCGTAGTCTCTGAGTTTCAGATGTTTTAATTAGGAAATGGAAAAAACTGTGCATGATTGAAGAACACAAAAGCAGACTTACAGATGCCGTGCCATAAAAGAAATAGGAAAAAAATATTTCAAAAAAGTTGTGATCATGGATTATTTCTCTAATTGTGATCAGCGTCAGCAGACTGGACGTTATTGAAACGTAAACGGTGTACAGCAGGCTCCAGGATAACCTACAAACGAAGGCACAGTTATTTTTGCCTCTGTACAGGACAGCACTTGCCATAATGTAGCCAATACAAGACACATTCTTTTTAATTCAAATACTTTGTAATTCCAAATACACCTCTGTTTACAGTTTCCAGAGTGGAAAGCTGCAAATATCACTGTCCTGCACCTACCCAAAGGTCTGCAGATGCAACGATGGCAGCGAAGAGCCACAGGGCATCTCAGCAGAGGCTCTGCAGCCAGCATCACTTACTCTTACTTACTCTCACTTACAATCACTTACTCTCGCTCTGAAATACTCATGCTCAGAAGGCTTTGGAAGCCTGTTTTGATAGACCCTATGTCCCTCCTGTGCTTCATCATTTGCAGTTGTCTCCAAAATTTGTTGTTTCTTCACTTTTTGTGTTCTCTGCGTGCATCCATCCCTTTCCTGGAGGCAAGCAACACCTCAGCACCAAGAACCTTGCTACATGCATCTTTGCTACATGAGGAAGGCTCTTTCTCTTTTTTTGGGGGAGGAGAGCAGAGCTAAGCATAACAAACAAACAAACAAACAATCCTGTATCAGAGCAATGTGCTGGGAAACTGAGGTCCTCCAGCAAACCGTACGTTACAGACAAAAGCAGGAGAGGTTTTCCTTTGACAACATGGAAAACTCCAGAGAGCCCAGACGTACCGTTAGGCTGCTGGGGTCTGCGGGATGACTGGTGGGTGAACCAGACCCACAGCCATCCTGCAAGACAGCACACACCTTACATACATAACACAATTGCTGTAATTGGACAGTAGATGTCTATGAGACTTACCAGAATGCGATATCTTGCAAACCCATTGCTCTCATTAATACCTTGAGCTTCTTTTTCTCTCTAATAACTTTCACTGATAAGAAGTACATGTATGGGGAGAAGCACAATATAACGTAAATAAAAAACCAAATATAATTCAGTTTATACATAGGTTTGATCGCGGGTGATTTCAGACGAACGCCGCTAAGTGACTTCATCTCTTCCCAGACAGAATGGTTTGTTTTCATCTAAATAAAAGAAATTAGCCATTAACTTGATTTTCTGTAATGAAACAGCCAACATCAGAACAAACACATTTTCGTAAGCATTAAAATTATTAGTTTGTTGGTAACAATGTTACATTTATAAGTGGCAAATAACCTCACTATTTAGTACCTTCTTGTATTGCCTTGTAATAAACACTAATGCTGTCTTGAGCCATGAGAATGATCTATTATTCTTTTAACTTTTGAATCACACTATGTATTCAAAAAGTTAATGATCACAGAAAATGAACGGGTTTGTTTTTTGTTTGGTGAGGTTTTTTTGGTTGGTTGGATTTTAAATTTACAAATAACTCTGGAAAGAACAGAAAACACATTTTCCATCAGGATCCTACTTCTACGAGTGCTGCATCAATGCTGGACTGCACCGATAGGAAACCCGCATACCAGTACGAAGGGATTTCGCAGTTACTTGATGAAAAATTGAAGCAGGTATCTGTGGGAAAGAGAAAAAAAAAAAGAATTTGATCTAGATATTTCTCTCTATATATGTGTATACATATGCTTATGTACATGTGAGGGGTTAAAAATGCGTTTGACTTGAGAGGAAATCAAGATTTAGTTTTGCTCAGCCTTTTTCCTGGAGCAGCCAATTTTCTCCAAGAATAACATGGTATTGAGAGCTGATGGCTTTGCCTCCATGGGCCACCTGATGCGGCATCGGCCCCGTCTTCACGGTGCAGAAGAGCCAGCCACGCTCAGCTCTCCTATTTTGGCAGGAGCCCAGGCTCAAACTCCTTTTTGTTTTGGATATTTTACTACTTTCAGGCAGTAAATAGGGGTGAATTTGGTCAAATAAGAAGCACGATGGACCAATGTGTGTGCAGATTTATGTTTTAATGTATTAAGTACATGTCCATGTACTATATGTTAGAAGAACATTAGTGCACACAGGATGCTCATTTTCAGGGAGTGATTTGACGTGGCAAGACAGAGAAGGGAGAGGGACAACAAGGACTGTGGATAACACGTATGTGTTCTTAAAATTTTTTTTCCCTGACATTGGTTTCCTTCCAAGTGAACAAAACCCCAAATTCTATCTAATATCTTTCCTAAAGCATTAACACATACAGCCTTGATCCCTGCTGAGTGGCATGGCAGCACAGAGATCCATCTAAGCATTTTTTAAACGTAAAATCAAGTTCTCTGGTTCCATTTATTTTGTTACCGATGTGTTCAAAGACATCATTTTGAGATGCCAGAGCGAAGCTTTGAAATCTGAGACAGTAGGAGAAGTCATCCTTAAAAACAACACCAATAATGTCTTCCTCCAAAATTCCTCTTGTGTCCAGTGTTTTCTCATTTTCCACCTCTTCTATTATCATACCTGTCATTAAAGAAAGAAAAAAATAAAAAAAAGACTAAAACCAGCACAGCTGAAAGTTTGATGAGTCACGCAACAGCATGAAAACAGGCGTCAACCACAGTTTGTACCCTCAGAAATGGTGTTGTTGAAATGCTTTTCTCCCCCCACCACAATGAGGACCGTGTCGGGGTCAGTTCAGGCCCCACAGCTATAACAAGGATTTAAGAGCAGCGTTACCGGTCATTGCAGAATCCGAAGCCACTTTGCTCATAATTCGCCTGGTGGTGTTTGTTACAGGTGTGTACGCGAGTGTAACTCCCGTAGCGTTAAAGGCAGGGTCATCTAAACGTCCGAGGAAGCCGTAAGGGATTTCTCGCCGCGGGTAGTGGAATATCATACCTGATGATGCTTGTATTATTAAGAGAAAAACCACCGAAGTAATCCATTCCTAGATGAAGGGAAGGAAATGCAAAGGTGAGTGGCAGCACAGTGACTTGGAGGTTGGGTGGTATGGAAGGTGTCTCCAAGGGCCCTTTTCATCCAGCGCAGATCTGGAGCATGGTCCGGCTCCTCCGGCCGTGAACGCCTTCTTTCTGTAAGCGAGGAAGAGCTATTTCACAGGTGTCATCATTTGAAAACATGAGGAACGTTCCAAGTGAACAACATGTTTTCTTAGCACCGGAGCCAATGAGGTCTGCTGATAATTTTACACCCGTAATCGTGAATTGGACATTGTGTTCTTCTGGACAGTGCAGAAACGGGATCAACAACAACGAAGGCAACAAGCCCTCACTATGCCGTGACAGTGTGGTGTCACGGGAAGAGGTGCAAATGCTGACATTTTCCAGAGAACCGAATTCCCAGCAGAGGCTTCTCATATATTACTTAGCGTAAAAACAATCCAGCCTAAAATTACTTCATAGTGGAAATCCTAACTTCCCTTTGGAAGAACAGATACTTGCCTGAAAACTTTCTGTCTTCTTCCTCCACACCAGAAGAATATTTTTCCATAGGAGAGCACAGGTTTGCTGAAATATTTTCGAGGCTCTCTTGAATATCCCCTGCATTTTCCCAGCTAGGATGAGAAAGAAAATAACATCACTTAGAATAAAAAAGATCACTGGAAGTTAATATATTTGCTCTGGTAAACGCCACTTCAGAGGAAGCCATAACTTGCCAAAGGTTAAAAGCTTTTCTCCACTTTACAGTTTGGACAACCAAGGAGCAGTTCAAAGGAACTAGTCCAAGATCACACAAGGGAACAGAGAGCTGGGCTGGACTCAGCTGCCTCTTCCAAGTGCACAGAATCACAGAATCACAGACTTGTCCTTCTTCATCCCAAAGAGGCTTTGCAGAAAGGGCATTCAACTGGCTGTAGTCTGATTCTTCATCTACGTAAAATTAACAACAGAAAAGCCAGTCTGTCCTGTACTACAAACGCAAGGATTGAATGGCCTATAGGAGAAAGAAGACGTAAATTTTAATTTTCTTTTTTTTTATGCAGTCATTCAAAGCACTTCAAGCATACATGATCTGCAGCAACAGCGTGAAGTTCAGCTCCCAAGCGCAGCTCAGACTGATGCTGTACATCTGAGTGGAGCTGCACACCCTGAATTTCTTGCAGCAAACTTCTGTTTTGCCTTAACCCTGTGGTTTGCTGGCAAACCCCACTGCTCATCTGCTCTCGATATTGTAACTAGACCTAACACACCCCCATTACACACACGCCTTCTCCCCACATGGTCTATAGGGGGAAGGAGGTGGTTAGATGCTAAAAGTGGGCTAAAATAAATGCTGCCACTGTCTCCCTGAGGCAGGCTGGTGAGAGACCAATCTGTCATGTTTTCACCCAAATACTGATATAATGATTATAACTCTACTATAGCTAAAGCAGGGCAGTGTTTAGAAAAAAATAATATGTTTCTTTACATCCTCCTAAATTCTGAGAGAGAGTATTTATTGGAGGATATTTTTATGGGGAATATTTATTTCAGCTCCGACTTCAACAGTGTGGCCAAGGAGCAAATATCCTGTGCAAGAATAGCAGCAATTTCGGAGCGACCAATTTCACGACCTTCCCGGAAGGAGAGCAGAGGAGGGAACACCAGAGCATGCATTTGTATTTTAATCCTTTAAAATGGCTGACACCCAAAATCAAAGCAATCTCAAACGCATTGTGCTGTTTTCCCCTTGGACATCTTCCTGATTTCATGGACTGGGCAGCTGGAGTTCATCAACGGTTCTACTCCTCTGTTCCCTTTATTATTTGTTTTAGGAAGAATTAAATATTTGCGTACTCCAGGGGTGATGGATCCAGAATCCCTGTTTACCCTCGGACTGTCAGCACAAGGCTTATCTCCTCGGTGCTCTGCTTTCCCTGCCTGGAGCTTTCTCCCGTGCTTCCCTGCTGCAGCCTTTGACGAAGGTTGAAGGCAATTAGGAAGGGATTTCTAGGAAGCGCTACTTTTTTTTGCCTATATTTCTGTCATTGTGAACTGAAAGCAGCAGCCCAGCCCGGGATGTCAGGGCAGTAAACAAAGCTTCACGCTGGAGTATTCGGATAACATGGAAAACATGCTGGTCTTGTGAAAACCGCACTGAAACTCTACGGATGTAACAAACACTTCATTAAAAAAAAAGATGAAGCAAATCTAAGACTTTTTAGAAAATGCCAACTAAATTTCTACCAGTTTTAATCTTATTTTTGCCTTTGGAGCAAGAAGCAAATGCCCCTGCAAGCTGAAACCCGAAGTCAGAAAGTCAAACAAATGATGCTGCCTACAAATGCTGCACGAACTTGGTCAGGAAGAATTTCAGTTTAAATTAGACACCAAAAGACAAAAAACCTACCAGGAGAGATGCTTCTACGAGACCTGAGATTCAAAACTGCAGATTCAGAAGACAAAAACAAACCTCGGAAATGTATTTGGAGACAAAGGTGTTTGAGCAGCCTTAAACCAGCAAGAGCATCACTTGTGGAACGGGATGTCCCTGGAAGCATTTCCCTCCCGAGAGCTCAGTGAACGCACCCAAACTTCTTGCTCTCCAGGAACACGCTCCCTGGGCACCGCGGTAACTTCTGCCGGGATCCTCTGTCTAGCTGTGCCATGCCGGAGGTTGTCCCAGGAAGGCATGTCCCATAGAAGCACTTCATCGATCCACCTTCTCAGGGCTTTCCTGTTTGGCACCTCCTCAGACTTTTTTTCCCCCTCTAATAAAAACTTAACAGAGCGTATTGAGACTAGCTCTGAAAACCAGGTTGCTCTTCAGGCTTGCTGGCAGGAACCTCTCGATGCTGGCTACAAAGGAATCCCTGTGCAACGCGTCTCAGGCTTCCCAGAGGAGCCGCCGGCTCTCCCAGAGCCAATGATTAACCCCTGCGCACGGGCAGTGCAGAGGCGGACGTGCTCTCTCCGTACCCTCTTGTTTGCCAGTTATCGCCAACACAAAAAACTGCCCCTGGCCCCTGCGCAGCCCTGTCTTTACCTCCTGACAAACACAAGACAAATTTGTATGGACTCTAGCACGTGGTTTTTGAAACAGGTTTTTTTTTCCTACTCTCAACTAGAAAGAAAATCGGTCTGAGCCTGCCCTGTGCCAAAGTTCAACACTTTAATTCGTACAGAAAAGTGAACTTTGGGGGTTCGTGTGTTCAGAAGCCTTTCTGGGCGACAGCAAGGCAGGAGAGGGGGGAGTGAAGGGACGGATGGTCAGCTGGGAGGACCCAGCGCTCAACCTGTGGCTCTTCGCCCAGAGCCAAAGGACAGCAGGAGCGAGAAGAAAAATCCATGCACACCCAGCAAAGGAGAGTCTTTTCCCTCCTTTGCCTCTTCAACGTTTTGATGCGAAGCTCAATGTCAGAGAACAGAGCTGGAAAGTACAGATCTTACGCATTCAGCATAATGCTGTATTAAATTAGTAAGGAAAAAATTAATCACCAAACACAACCCCCGCATGAAAATGCCCTAGGTATGATTTTTAACTTAACACAAGAGAAACATGAAACTCCTTACCTGATAACGTGTTTTCCATCAGACATTCGTCTCCCGCAGCTCTGAGATGTCTGGGCTCGTCGTCTCTTTGCAGCCCCGGAGAGGGCTCAGCGCCGCAGCCCAGCCCGATGGCCATGCCCCTCTCCAGCCTGACGTCAGAGCCTGGTCCCAGCGGCGCGAAGGCGCTCAGCGCTTTGGAGCAATGACCCAGCCGGGCACCGACACCTCCACCCAGCTGGCCGAGAGCCCGCAGATGCTAACACGACATTTTGCAGTATTTAATATGGCACGTGCATCGCGTGTCGTATAGAAAGCATGTTTCCATCGGGATTACAAGTCTCGAGGGGAACCACAGCAGGAGAGCTGCGTGCCCTGAAACCGGGCAAACGTGAGCCTTCTCTGGAGGGAAATCTTCACTGCTGGCTCCCCATCTTGCTCAGAGCCTGAGTCAGCAAGCGCTCCTTCCTCCGCCGAGGCGAATCCTGCATCCGAGGACCAAAGGGATTTTTATTTCTCGTTTCTCTCTTCCCCTTTGTTTTTAGTATTTTCTTTTTCTAGTTTCCACTCCTAATTGCTTTTCCAGCAGCTGTCACACAGCTGGAATCAGGATAGAGTTTGTTGGTTTGTTTTTTTTTAAAAATAGCTTTCCGATGGATCTGCCTTCCAGACGGGGAGGTGAGGAAATCAGATAAGCCAGGAAATCCAAATGAGTTGGAAGGGTGTACAGCCACACGAGAATTCAAGCAGTTAAAGGAATTTGACTGTCCTGGAACTTCAGCAGCGCGAGGACTCTGCATCTGATTCGCAGAGCTGACGAAAACCACAAAAGCCGTCTGGTTGTTGCTTAACAAGAGGCTGTAGCTCTTCTGCAGCTGCCGATTTACTCATTTGCAAGGAATGAGCTCATTTAGGAGCGGAGCGTTTTCCTGCATCCCTTCCCATTGGACAACAGGCAAGAAACGGGGAAGGCTACTCGTAACGGCGAAAAGCACATCCGAGATGCACTTTGGTAGAAATCCACCACCTTTCTGACACACACCTGTGCCACGGTGTGCTGGCAGTGCCTGGCGCAGTGCAGAGCCCTGGCATGCCTGCACGCTATCTACAGAAAACACATTTTAACGTAAAAATGACACCTGCTCCGAGCACTCCTCGGGGTTTCCCACCCTGTGTAGTGGGTGCTGCTCCTGGCTCTGCTGCCCGAGTGAGATCCCAGGCCAAGGCAACCTGCCGGGGCTTCACTGAAAAGCAGCTAGAGAGCATACAGCATCTTGAAATATCATTAAATAGATCCCCGAGCAGTTTCTGCACAGGATTTCTGAGGAGGGGACACAGGACCAGCCTTGGATCAGCCCTTACAGCTACCAGGAGGAGGAGAGGGCCTGGGAATGGAGCGGCATCCTCCGAGGGGGACACTTGGAGCAACGCGCTTCAGGAAAAAGGAGAACCGAAAGCTCGAGGAAACTCTTATCAAGAAGAAATTCAGCACGCTAAATTAGGGACTTTCTGAAGATCTCTTAAAGGAAGTATTACGAAGGATTGGATTAATTTTACACCTTTAAAAAAAAACAAATGGCACGCTGCTCTTCACACACCATTAAAGAAAAACTAGAATGAAAACCTGGGAACTTCCACCAACTTCAGATTAAATTTCTTTGGGGTTATTTTCCTCTTCACTGAGGGGTCTAGGAAGCATGAACCCCTTTCATCTGGCTAGGTCCTTAGCTGACTCGCAGGGCAGGAGGTGGGCCACCTCCTCCTCCTCCTCGGGTCGCGCCGGGAGCTGGCAGTCCCATGCGACAGCCAAGGAGCAGGCAGCGTACTTCATCCCTGCAGACCATGGCTGTGTGTTCCAGCTTCGGCCAAGCCTCTCGCCAGCAGCATTTCACCAGCTTCCACGCCAGAGCGAGCACCCATCCAGCCACCCAGCGAGTTCGTCTTGGCCACAGACCCAAGCAGAAAAATGAATTATTTTTTTTCGGTGGGGTTAATATTCAAGCGGCTGGCTGTGATTCATCCCTGCAGATGCACGACGCGGCGTGCCAGGAGCGCGCAGATGCCTCGGGGTCACTTCTACCAAAGTTGGGCTGAATTAATCCGACTGCGAAACACGACCCACCTGCAGGCGGTCGCATCCGAAGTGTTGCAATACTGCAATTCCCTGAATTCAATTAAAAATATGCAATTACTGCGGCCTGACACCCCCAGCCACGCCACGAACCCCCCATGCTCTGCCCAAGCCCACCCCACTGCGCTCCAGGAAACAGCAGAGGCTTTTCAGAACAGCCCTCCTATTTCTAGCACGGCAAAACACCCGCACGATAGGAACAGAAGCATTTAACAATCCAATCCATCTTTATTTTGGTAACACTTTCTGCTGGGGTAGGGAAAACCTCAACTTCACAATACAGCAAAGTGGTAAAAGACAGACAGGTGTATAAAATAAACTGTGAATGGTACAACGTGCGCGATGGCAACGTCAGGAGGAGCGTCACAAACGCGTTGCCTTCAGACCCAATACCTTCCCATTCTGCTACCAGAGTACTAGGCATCGGCTACCCAACAGACTTCACTTGCTATACAGAGATATTTTTAAAAAAGAGCTTTTCCTGGCAACGTTAACAAAATCAGACACGTTCAATTCCTCCATATAAAAATACAACCTCATAGTAACAACCCAAAGTAAATGCATCTTCCACGTTTCAGACGTACCAGCTACTTCTCAGAACCACCCTGCACGGTGACTACACACCATTGCACCTGGGAACGGTGGCACAAAGCGAGCTGACCAGCCCCAAGTCCCACCATCAGCCCGAATCCGGCTGCTCGGCTCCGTTTCATCTCCTAGAGATCACTGGATGTGTGCACTGTGCGGCTGGGATTTGGCTTCTCACCGGTAACCGCTGAACAAAGGGACCTAAAATTGCAGGAACAAAGCTCTTGTGCTTCCAGGGGATTCTTTGGTTTCATTTTGCCTGTGTTTTTCCCAATTCTGCCCATTATAGACATCGTATGATGCTCTGAAAGGCTTCTGACACAACACACTATGGTGCCAGCGGTGTTTTGGGATGGCATCTCATGCTACATTGACCCACGATGCCACCGCACCAAAAAGATCCCACCCAAATACGTGCTTAACAAACCAAATTCTTTGCATGTGTAGCTGCATCAGTACCATGTCACCACCAGCTGGGTTACTCCAGGGTTAGCAAGGACAGTACCAAACAGAGCATCAGTACCATGCCACCACCAGCTGGGTTACTCCAGGGTTAGCAAGGACAGTACCAAACGGAGCAAATCGAGCGGCTAACATTAGAAAATACGAAACTATCTGAAATGGCATGATGTCATCCAGAAAGTACAGAACTATTTTACAGTCTATTAATAAACTCCGATTATAAGTTAAAGAACAGAATTTAAAAGACATCATGGCTGACAGGTCACAGCTGTACTTCCATAAGTCCACGTGAAACGAGCATGCTGTACATTGCTGGTCAGACATGCAGACAACAGCCGAAACACCATTTACAAAGAGATGAAAGCAAAAAACGTGGGACTTGGAGAAGATGCACTTCACTTGTATGTACATACATAGGAAAGTATCATGAGACAAAATTCCGGGTCCCACCTTTGCTCCAAACGAAGGGGAATGCTCAGAGATAGCGGCGAGCAATGGGCTGGGGGCTCCGAGGGGCTCAATAAATGGCTGCGTAAACAAAAGAGCTGAATTTGGGTCATCTTTCTTTTCTTACGGGGAAGCTTCAGCTCTGGAAAGATTGCTACGGGAGCTGCAGTTCAGAGGTTGGTGCTTTGACCCCGTTCCTCACCTCTGTTCCATCTCCAGCACAGCAGCTCCCAGCAGACGCGAGCACCACGGCTCCGGGCTCAGCGCAATGGGCACGTTCCCGGTCGGCGCTGCCCAAGGGAACCGACCTTTCCCTGGGGAAGCAAACGGGACGTCCAGGTGTCCCTGCAGTTCTCGGGCTCAAATTTCAACCCCAAAACCAAATCTGTACATTAATTTATACGCAATCTATGGGTACAGAAGAGGAAGTGAACGTTGTACAGAAAGAGCTTGCATCTCCCCACAGCAGAGTAAGCAGCTAATGAAAACAGACCTTGGCTCTACACGACCATAAAGCATTACCAAACACATAACATACATTATTGCCTGATAATTACAAACAGTTGGGACACAGAACTCCGCCTTAACCCACAGTTTTTTGAATTTTCGCAAGAAAAATGAAGGTCTGTTCTAACTTTAATGTGAAGATATATAATCGATATGACTTAGGAAGCCAATGTTTCAATATAAATGCACGTCTGTATTTGCTCATTGCAGAACACAATGAACTGTCAGCAATCTTTTATTTCACCTTATAAAACTAAAAAAAAAAAATCATGGTAGCTTTGTGTAGAAAAAACAAGAAAAAAATATATATTTTCAACACACATCTGTCCTATCTTCGGATAAAGTCTCACACATTCTGCTGCTCTTAGTGCTTCTACGCAAACCAAAGGCACCATTCCTACTGATGAGGCTCCGAATTCGGATCTTTTTACTTTGGGTTCATGAAGGCAACTGAAAAATGGCCAGGCCAGGACAAAGCAGATGTTCTTGTGCTGAGCGCACTATGGCACTACTTACTGCTATCACAACGGAGACGGATTAGGAAATGCTGCTGCATGGACTTGTGAATTGACTGTCAAGAAAAATGAAAACATCTAAAACGGACTGTTGCTAGAAACAGCTGGCAGGATACACGTCGTCACACCCAACGAAAGAATTAGGCTGTTTTTAATGAAGACGAGAAATACTCACATCTCTGCAAATCCCAGAACTACGCAGTTATGTCTTTGTACTTGTACCAAGTGGGTTGGGAAAAAAAAAAAAAAGCATCCACTTCTGTACACCCCCTTTAACCCAACAGCACATGCACGACAAACACCAGGGCCACCCAGCGCGGCAGCACGAGGCAGCCACATCTGCCAGCTGGCAGCAGGAAGGAATATTCCGTGTCAAGCAGTGCCGTACTGTATCTGTGAAGGAAGATTTTCACCCTGGTGGGATACCAAGCTAAGCTCGCAGTGTAACTCAGGACCCTCTCTGCAGTGAATCTGACTGCTGTGGAGTGGTTTTCCCTTCTCATCGAAGCAGGCACATCTTCTAAGCGTGAGCAGGGACGGGTCGGCCGGCTGGGTAGCAGGACCTTGCCGGGCCACGAGTCTGCCCAGCACCTCGTTGGGCGGGCAGCAACACCCAGCCGAGGGCACGGGGCATGGCAAGACCCTGCGAACCAGCGAGTGGGTCCCGTGGGCTGGGAGGCTCCGGCGGCAACTGGTTTCGCTGAAATGCACAATTTCCAGCATGGACAGCCCAACCCGGTATCAGCCAGCCTGGACACGGGTGCAGCATGGCCAAGGGAGGAAGGAACGGGTGCTCCTGCACAAGTGACCAACACCAGGAGATGACTGACTGTCACGGTGGTGTCTTCTTGATCAAGGCAAAGTGGGAAACAGCGAGGGACGAAGGAATTTCAGAACAGCCAGAATAACGGCGGGGATGCTCACCGCTTCCACCACTATTGCCACGTTATTCGTAAGGCCAGGATGGTGGAACACGCTCAGTGCTTCCAAACACAACCTCCCTCGCCTGTCCCAGCTCCGATGTTTTCCACGCACGTGCCCTAGTGTGTGCGCAGAGGATCATTGCTGGCACCAAACACGAGCTGCTGAGCAGATCTGGACCATGAGGAGCTCAGAAAACGACTCGGTCTTCCTGCGTCCTCTCCCACCACAGCGTGCTGTTCAGGGTGCCGAAGCTGCTGTCCTCCTCCTCCTGCTCTTTAGCAAGCTCCACAAAAACCTGGAACAGGCAGAGAGGATGCGAGTACGTAATGCTCCTTATAGGAGCTTTCTCAGTCACAAATAGAATTCACGCTAAAAACCACAAACGTTGAACATATTGCTTCATCTCCAAGTAGGAAGTTATCAGTCTTACGGGTTTTTCCTCCTTGCTCCTACCCCTCCGCCTCATCTCTTCCAGAGGACAACAAAAAGGAAGTTGAACCGAATACACACTGCAGGACATTTATCGTCAGCAATAACTTATCCAGAATAAGCAATAATAAACCTCAGCTTTAGCCTCCTTCTAGAAATGAACGGCAACACCAGTCCTTCAAATAAATCAGAGCGGCATTTCCACTAACGCCACTTATTTTGTTCCACTCACTGCAGTTGGCACCTTATTTTTAAAGGAGAAAACAGAAATAAAGAGGAGCAGGGGAACTGGCAGTCCCAATGCGCTTTGGAAAAGGGGGCTTCAGTTCCCCCCAAACAGCTGCCTGAAAGCCAGGCACGGGGACAAGCTGCCCGTGCAGGGCTCGGCACCCCCTTCTCCATCCACTACCGCACGCCCAGAGGGGATGCACGACTCCCAAAGGGCAGGGGCAAAGTGAAACCACCCCAGACGCCGGCGAAAACCCCGTCAAAAAACCCGCAACACCTGCGCCTGGCAGGGTTTATTTCCACAAAACACCGTTTGCTTTAACCTACCTGTTCCAGTGTCGCCTGAGAAAAGCTGTACTCCTCGATGTTAAAAGCGTGCTTTACTGTTAAAAGAATTAATGAAAGCGTGTAATTAGGAATCCTTCACTATCTGACACAACTAGCAGGCTCGGTGGTGTTGGGTCGACGGTTGGACTTGGTCTTAGGGGTCTTTTCCAACCTTAATGATTCTATAACTGGATTTAAAGCATTTTAAGTGGTGCAAGCGCTTACTCTTCATTACACAAGAAAGAGACTTGGGAGCACCAATAATAATAATAGAAAAAATAAACTAAATGAATTTCGAACAGAAATGCAAAAGTGCCACCACATGGCAAATGCATCAGTTATGGGAGACAAAACGATTTCTGTATGTGATGCATGGCAAGTGCTTAATTACCTTCTTCCAGCTTGGAAAAAGAATGTGAAAGCGACTGTACATCTTCTTTTGGAATTTTATACGCCAAAATAGAAGCAAAACTAGAACAAAGAAAGAAAGCAAAATTAGCTTCAGGTAAAATTAACCGAAGTAAAAATGTTCCTATTCAGGTGAATGGATTTGAACTCATTTTCAGAAGGTTACTCCAGGCATTCTGACTACTCATCCCCACACAAGACACTGGGAAGGATGCAGCTCCAGGGGACCAGCTGGGTTATACCCCGTCTCAGAGACCCAGGTCCAGGTGCATCTGCTGAGCTCCCCCTGCGACCGCTCTGTGATTTATGCGCTCTTCAGCCAACATTCATATTCTGCCTATAAACTCATGACAGAAAAATCGCTGCCTGGAACTCCCAAACTTATGAGGTTTTGCCTTTCAGATGAACTCCGACGGAGGCCACAGCACCTCTTGGGACTTTGCACCACACAGTGCTTCCCGCAACCCAGACTCCAGAACAGGGAGCTGCTCTGCCCCACGCATTTGCTTCTGAAAAACAAACTCTCCTCCAAATCTCCCACACTCGAGGAACGCTCCTCCCACGCTGCCTGCAGTGCCCTGTTTGGAGTCTCATCAGCGGTCACCAAGCCAGACCCTCAAGTTCATATGGCAGAAATTCAATGCTCTTGGGGGAAAAACAACCCACCCACCCACCCT
>Ga0065711_1000819_pt1 | contig 54484 bp, 27 predicted proteins | sample Hoacrofraction12_FD_59098 | JGI IMG/M metagenome (GOLD analysis project Ga0065711, IMG submission 59098) | Hoatzin crop microbial communities from Cojedes, Venezuela - Epithelial fraction 12 v2 (version 2) | ecosystem: Host-associated > Birds > Digestive system > Esophagus > Crop | place...
GAGGAAGAACTTCTTCCCTCTGAGGGTGACGGAGCCCTGGAGCAGGCTGCCCAGGGAAGTTGTGGAGTCTCCTTCTCTGGAGATATTCAAGACCCACCTGGACATGGTCCTGTGCAGCCTGCTGTAGATGACCCTGCTTTGGCAGGGGGCTTGGACTAGATGACCACAGAGGTACCTTCCAACCCCTAACATTCTGTGTGATTCTGCATGTGTGAAAACCAAGTGCTTTTTCTCACAATGCAGAGAGAAAAAACAGGCATAAGGAGATTTTGTTCTGGTGTCAAAGCAAAATTTGAAAGAAAGAAGAATATGAATTTACAGTCACATTTGGACAGACTGTAGCCCCTAAACAACCTGTGTAAAAATGGAACAACATACACTTCTCAGGTTTCACTTCTTACCTCACTTGCTTGACTTCTTTACGTATGGATTTGGACAGTGTGAATGCCTTCTTCATTATTTTCTTTATGGCCACTGTTCTACCATCGCTGAAACAGAATGAAATGCTGTTTATAGAGTTTTAGGCCAACTTCATAAGACAGCCAGACTACAAAAATGGACTTCATAGTTTTTTCTACAGTGGGCAGTTTCATATCTCTAGAGATGAGGCACGGAATTGAAGCATGTCCATATGTGCATGTGAATCTGAATCTGAGTACATGATAGGTGACAGGGCCCCGTTTCTATGATAAGGGATGTGTCAGTGATTATAATCAAGCGTCCTTCATCTGTGGACAACATTTGGAATGTGAGAGTGTTAGAGTCAGTTGAAGTGGCTGGATGATGGAGCAGCAGCAAAGGAAATGTCAGAGCTAGTGAAACATATACAGCAACATGCCTGCTATCCCTTGTTTCTGTCTACTGTTACGGAGAACCATCACCAAGATTTAACATAATTTTGTTCTCATGGGACAAAGCTTTCTCAGAGACAAAGCAGCTGAGTTAGATAGACAGCAAAGCAGTTTTCCTTGGAAGAATAAAGGAATCCAGTGACAATACATGCAGGAATTTAAGCGGTACCCACCATATAAATACAGAGTACAGCAGATGTAGGTCCTTCGCCAGTGAGACTGAATGCCCCATTCTTACATCTTTTACCCTAGATTAATGTCTTTGACCTTGATTCATCAGAGGAAGATGATGGTGATGAAAATGTCATCATTCAGAAAGAAGCAGTAGAAATGCTTACTGTAAAAGATCTATGCTGGACACAGTGTCTCACCAATGAAGTGGCTGTGATTTTCCAGAACAGTGATCTATGCTGAAAAGGTAGGTGCTCCACTGGCCAATGATCCTAAGATCCTCTATCCTGCAAAGCACAGATCCTGCCCTGTGTATTCAAATGGTAGGTATTACTTCCATCTTTGCACATGTTCTGCCCCTGCCCTCTATCTATATCATTTTTATGGGAAAAATTGATTTCTGGATAGCAGGATATGGCTATAGTGTTTGCCCATATAGTTATATGATATGCACCTTTATAACGTGATGCAGAGGTGAAATGTTCTATATCTTCAGTCACATCAGCTGGTTTAAGGACAATATTTCCAATCTGCTACTGTATAGGATGCCACTTTTTAGTGCAAAGAACCTAGCTGTGTCTGCCTGCAGTTTAGAAAAAGAGCTGCATAAAAGCCTTGGTTCCAAAAATATTTGAAAAGTGATGGTCATTCATTAGCAGGTGCAAGACACGTTATGCAGTCACAGCCTTTTAACAACTCACCAAGAGAAAAGGAGAAATTACAACCAAACCACAGGCTTGGCATATAAGATATTCCACAGTCAGTATGCGGTACAGAAGTCAGATGATGATATTTACTTACTGAATTTCGCCTAAGAACAGAAATGCAAGCTTTTGTACTACCTATCAACAGTAAAGTGGCAAGAACCATAAAGCAAGGTGAAACTATTGTCTAGTAGGTACTGCAGTAAATGACTAATATGTTGACTTACTATCTCCCAGTCTGGGTGAAGTACTGTTTCCTGGACACGTTAGCAGTTGCTGTGCAGGAGCTCAGAGCAGTGATACAGCTGGCATTGGAGTCACTGGGTGCTGGGGGAGCACTCATCATGCTTCCTGTTACTCTCCATACTAGGCGATCTAAATGGGATTTTGGATGAGAAAAGGCACCTGAAGGTGCATATGATTGCCAAGGTAGAGAGTCCAGAGGCAGACAAATATAGGTAATTCTCCAAATCTTTGCATCTTGGCTGGTCTTGTTAATACTTAAGACAGAAATACATTGCTTGGAATGTGACTGCTGCTTAAAAAGTTTAAAAAGTTCCAGAGGTGCTTCATTGCTAGATGTCTTTCCCACTAATCCTCAGGATTTGATGCAAGTTTTGTTTCTCTGCTCTCGGGGTCATTAGCTGTTGCTGCTGCTTAGATGCTGAGGACAGAACCCAGGGAAGCAGAGCAAGCCCTGTGGCATAGTTTAACAAGTCTATTTGGATCTCCTAGAAGACTGTAAAGTACAGGGGTGTGGGAAGTGATTCTGACACCAGAGGGAAAGAGAAGAGCAACAATACAAGCAGATGAAAAAACCTGTCATCTCAATGTATGTTTTTTAATCTCTGCTGACCAGCTCAAGGTAACAAAATGGATTTAAAAACAAATTTAATGAATTACATATCATTTCATCATCTCCAGTTAAAACCCAGATTTAGCCAATTAGTTTCAGATTTGCTGAAACTTCTCAACTCTCATTGGTATCAGTATCCTATGAAGTGTTGCTGAGGAAATTCAGCATCTCACCTTGCATCAGGACTGCCATGTTCCCACACCATAGTACTATTCATATGCAGTTCAAAATTGTGTTGACATTTGGAATCTTTCTACAGCATTCCACTCAAAAATATACTAGACATCCCTGAGATAGGGATGAGAATAAGAGTGTGTGTGTAGAGATATATATACATGGTGCAATGCATCAAAAAAGGAGTTATCTTAAAAAAATAAAGCTAATTTTTCACAGTATAGGCTACATACCCTGGGTACAGCGCTACTGATCTGTTTCCATTTAGGCAACTACATTTCAGGCAGCTATGGGTATCCCTGGATGGCTCAGTCCAGAGAAGACATACTGTCTATTTCCAAATCTCACCATATTATCAGTTCTCATTACTCTGAAGTTGTTAATTATCACTCCAAGGTCTTAAACAGTATTGTTGCTTCGCAGGCTCCTCTTCAGGAAAACTCTGGTTTTCATCTTGGATTTTTCAAATTAATTTTTAATGCGTTATTTTTGATCATGCTTCTAATTTCCCTCAGCCTCTTTCTATTGTTTCTCCTCCCCTGTGATGTTTATGACCTCTTCTAATTCACTATCAGCTGAAAATTTGCTCATGTTCCTTTTTGCTACATTAAAAGACACTTTCCCTTGAGTGTTCCATTTCTGTTTTCAAAAATATGTATTGAAATTTGGTTTTATTTATTATTTAATTTCTAAGCCATCATCTGTTCTTTACAGCAATGAGTATATAACATCAAAACCACACAGAAATTGATATTCACATCCAAGGCTGAAAGTACGTCTACTGTATATTAATACAACAATGCTTGACACTTCTACTAACAACACAATGATGTAACACAGATGAAGAAGACATATTTCTAGCAGTTCCTCACAGAGACAGAAAGTGAGAGTGTACATCAGCACAGATCTATCAACTTCAGCTGATTTCTACGGATTTACCCTTTCTAAGTCTAGGCGTTGTTTTCCTTCTGAATGCTAAAACAATGAACAGCAAAGTAAATAACCTATACCTGTTTTAAATGCAGCATAGTAAAGCATATAATAACATCTGATTTTATACTTAACATGTTAGTTAGAACCAATTAAATAATATTTTATATCCAGAAGGTAAAATGAAATAAAACTCTGGCCACAATGAACTACTTTTTGAAGTGAGTCTGTCACAGATAGCATACACTGAGAAAAATTAAGATCTTATTATACCCATTCATTATATCTGTGCAAATCCAGGGCAACTTAGTGAGACCAGTTACACAGAATGATATACCCACTGAAGTTACTGTAATTTATTTTGTCCAAGTCCAGAGGTTATCTGTTTATTTTGGGATAGGCCTGTCTTTTTTAATTGACAAATCACCATAAAAAATAAGGAAACTATTTCAGATAACTTTGACATATAAAATTTCTATAAACAAAAATATCAGCGATCTGTTCCCAGAGGTTACACAGATGAAACTTTGGATACGATTTTCACCTTTTGTAAGACCCTTAAAACATGAAGATGTACCTACAATTGAGATTATTTCTCAAAATTGTATAAGGAAACTGATCATAGTATCAAAATGACATCTTACTAACCTTGTTTGATGCAGGCGAAGTCTATAATCCAGCTTTCATCCCACAACATCTTTTGTTTCTGATATTGAAACCACTACAAAAGTAAGTCAAATTCATTCCTGTTGTAGCTGTACTGACTTTGAAGGAATTAAACCAGAGATTATTATTTTCAAATACGAAAGTTTCTAAGTATCCAAAAAAAAACCTGTTGCTTCAGCATCCAACATATATTTTGTGAGTAACATTAGAACCAAAAGTATTAATAACAGGCTTAGAATCTGAACTTAAAAACTGCACATTCTGTATCTAGAATCTAATTATATGTCATATTTTGCATTGGCTACAAACTCTCCATGATTTTTAATACTTCTTATGCACTACCTTTACATCTCAGCCTGGACATCAGATGAGTAGTTTACATCACCTGATGTCATGGAAATGTCCTATGCTATGTAAGTGCATGACAATAACGCACTACATACCAACCCCAAGATAACGAGCACTGAATCTTACATCCTGTGATAGAATTAGCCCCCAATCCACAAATGAGGTCATATTCTGTCAAATACTCTAGCACAAAAAATACTTGCTAGGGATTCTGCACCTACTTTGTAAAGAAGGCATTGATCTAATAGCTAATTTTCTGTAAAGCTGACATGCAAATCTAACACAGAAAATATAAACACTATTTCAAAAAGAGAGCAGCAGATTAGATTTTACAGCTGTTATAGCTGCAGTCAATGCCAAAATGTCAAACCAAAGCAGTATTTTACTATCATTATACCATTTTCTGGTGGTATTTAATGTTAGGAATTATGCATTCACTGAAACAGGTAACAAAGCCCAGGTAATACACAAGGAACATGGTGTGGAGATTGTATCAATATTTCGGTAGAAACTGATGACAAGTACAGAGATTACTGAATCGAAATTAAGTCATCCCATTTATTTCAAAAGGTTTCTGCGAAAAGACATCTACATTTTATCTTGCAAAGGTATCACTGAACAAAGACATTTTAGCTGGAAGTGGCCACTAAGCTTGCTACAGACACTGATATCAAAGGAGTCCCCTCCTCTACTTGAATGATTAAAAAAGACATTAGCTTCCCAGATGGTTCTTTTTACATGACATTAATTACCAAACTGGAAAAAAGGATTATTTCTAGATCTTGTTTACTTATCACCTAAATAAAAGATAAAAAACCAGAAGATGCTACTGCAGAAGTTAGCAGGAATAAGTATGCAGAAATGTAAGAAGAAAAAAATAAACCTCAAAGTCTACAGAAAAATACCAGAAAGAATAGATAAATTTTGCGACAAGGTTTTTTAGATAAACCTACGCAAGGCCAAGAAACTCCATTGCTCTTTCTAAAATGCCAGTTGTTTAGAACTGTCTGAAATTCTTATCTGTCCACTTACACATTTCTATCAAATCATATGATTTTACAAGACACCTGCTATAAAAACATCATTACAACTGCCCTGTGGACTTAGTGGGCCACCAGCCTTCTGCTTATTCCCTCTCAGCACACTTGCCTACCGCAGATGCTCACTGCAACTGCAGTACAAGATGGAAAAGAAGGAATCCCTGAGCCTGCCAGTTTACAGGATGTAAAGATGCAGACACATAAGGAATGCAGATCCTTTTTCCCAGAAGCACTGTGAAGTAATAAGCAGTTATAGCATGCTGTCTTCTCTTTTTACAGATGTTTTCTTTCAAAGGTATCCAAAATTACTTCTCTGATTTTCATACACTCTTCTCTCCTCGTTCTCTTTTTTTTTCCTTCCTGAGTCTGTTATAATAATTGATAACCATTATGCAAAAATTAATCGCTTTGAACCAAACTGATTCAGTTACACTAAGAAAATGAGTCTATTAAAAAAACCAAAACAAATAAACAGAAAAAAAAAAGAAAGATCCTATTCTCATGATGTCTTTTGAGAATATTCCAAGTTGAATGTTTTCCATTGTAAATTCTATTTGGACTCTCAGATTTAATGGCCTTTGTTGGGGCTAATACCTTTATGAGATTACCTAATTAGGTTTTGATTTCATTCATTTATACTTCTAGATTCCATAGGGTTTTGAAGCAGTTAATTTCATAACAGAGTTTTATTCTATGTGAAGTGTGGTCTTACTTTACGGGGACCACCTAGTTCCCGTGTTGTGAAAAACCTCTTCCTCCTTCACCTTTATATATCCATCCTGCTGTTACACTCCTCTTCAGTCCTCTCTTACTGGATGAAAATTGCTAGCCCAGTGAGCCTCCCCTCATAAAGAAGACAAAAAGATTGTTTCCCTTTCTTCTGCTTTCTTCCACAGCACACAGATTCTGGGTGCAGAGAAAAATCTATCCCACTACTAAGAGAGAGCTCCAGTCTAGCTAACCCAATTGTGGAAGTAGGAGAAAGGAAACAGAAGAGGAGAGAAAGGGTACTTACCATGACTGTCAAAATGAAGCCAGTGCAGACTAAACATATTGGTAAGGCAATTGCTGTCCTAGCATCAGCAGACAGTGGGCATTCCCCACAGTCTGCCGGACAGATAGAGCAGCCTTCTTCTTCCTCACAAAAGCCATCTCCACAGACTGATTAGAAAATGAAACACATATCAGAATATTTTAAGGCAATTTCATCCAACCACAAGACTGTATTCAGAACACACGGTTCATGAGTTCAGAAACCTCAGAGTACCAGAAAGAATGAATTTTGAAGAATAGAGATAGCACCCCAGCAGCTGAAAGAATAATCTGAATTTTTAAAATGATACAGGAATGCTTTGATCAGATTCAAGTGTTAAGGACATCAGAGACTTTGACATGTTTGGTGTACAAACCACTTCATCACTACTCTGTTTCTCATTCTCTATCTGTTTTTTCTGAGACTTAAGGTTCCTCAAGGCCGGCATTATCTTTTGTATGCTTTGTACTTTATCCAGCCCTTGAGATCCCCGGAAGCCACTGACCCCACACCAGCAGCTGCAGAAGACACTGGGTACTGTAGAATGAAACTCTGCAACCCATACGTCAAGGATTTCTTTTTCTCCGAGGTCTTGGAAAAATTATCAGCAGTATCAGCTGGGATTTAAAACAAAAGCCCTGAGGACAAAACTCCTTCTCCCATGTCCTGAATGGTGTTTCAATTTTACCTCTACGCCTGAACTAATATCATGCTATACTTCAGCCTTCTGAGACGAGTTGAAGGTATTATTCTATCACTATGTAATATATTTTTTTTAAAAAGCCTCAACAAAAAAAAAAAAGCACTGCTTAGTAATAATTCTGCCTCAATCCATTTGACTCCAGTATAATACCAAGATAATCACAAAAGTCACTTTCTGCCTCAGGGTTAGAGCTGCATTTTTAAAATTTCTTTTCTGATAAATTGTATGTTTCCTAGAAAACTCAGCTGCAGCGGTCTTGAAATGAATAGCAAATTCTATAGCTAAATACTTCCATCCACACTGGGGTTGCTTTGGTTTTTTTTTTTTCATGCTATTGGGAAATATATTCACAAACTTCCAGAACAGTAGCTAACAAGAGTACTGTGATGACATTCCTACATTACCCAATATTTTTCTTCAGATTGTGTGTTTAATTTAGTAAGTAAAGTCCACCTTTAAAATTTTACATTGCTAAGAGCATTGTTATGGTTATTTCTGCTTCTCTGCGTACAGCTGTACTAAAATGAATGGAACACTGATGTCTTTGGAAGCAATTGAATTTTAATGTCAACGAGGGAACCAAGATGGGTTTCTACCTTTGCTGTATGCTCAAAGCTAGTCTGCTTCCATCAGATGGAGACTGTACAGATCCTCACAACATGCTAGCTGGAAGAATATTTTCACATCCTCATCCAATGCCGACAAGCCTTGTAGTACCTGAAGCCGTTGGTCATGGTATTTGACCTTACCTATTCGACAGGAGTGGCTTCCTACTGTTCTAGATTCATACACAGGTTAGAAGCTCAAACATATTTCACATGTTCAGTGTTATGTGAAGAAGAATCTTGGGAAGACTTTTGTGTATTTTCAGTGGTGAGGGAGGGTAGGAGTCCCTTTTACTCTTGGTAACCATGCATAAATGATAAAAGTATTGAGATTTGCCATCAGTAAATAATTTTCTCATGTCTTCATGTTATAGGGGGTAATTACAAGTGGTAATGGCTTCAAACTGAAAGAGGGTAGATTTAGACTAGATATAAGAAAGAAATTTCTTATGATGAGGGTTGTGAGGCACTGGCATAGGTTGCCCAGAGAAGCTGTGGCTGCCACCTCCCTGGCAGTGTTCAAGGCCAGCCTGGATGGGGCTTTGAGCAACCTGGTCTGGTGGAAGGTGTCCTTGCTCACAGGAGGGGGATTGGAACTAGATCTATCAGGTCCCTTTCAACCCAAACGGTTCTATGATTCTGTATCATACCTACTGCAGGAAGGACTGTGGTTTTTGCTTCCAGAGCAACTTGCATTCTCCCAACTCTGATGTGTGCAATGAGAGAAGTCACACCCACGTGAACTAAAACAACCTGCAAAACAAATGAACAAAGCAGCAAGCATCAAAACTTCACTTGCATACAGTAGGCTATTATAACAACAATTGTCCAGTTGTGGTGTCTGTGAAAGAATGTGTGCATTTTCTCAGAACTGGGAAGGACAGGTGTCTTTGGGGAGACAAACAGAAGCAAGAGAGACAATTCTTGTGGGAAAGACAGGTCTGATTCCCCTCCTGGTGTGTATTCTTTTCACCAAGCCTATGCATTCTGCCATGTTTGCTTCCTTGTTACTTCTGCTGGGTAGAAGTCCCCCAACGACCATATTAACCTGCAACACAGTCCAGTCAGTAGTGCAATATATTGTTAGTGTAGGCCTTAAAGGGCCAGATTAGGATATTCTCTTCCATCCTCATTGTTTCTACTAACTACCTAAGAAGCAGTAGTGTGAGTAGCTGTTACTTCCAAGTCAAGTCAGTTGGGAATTGATGTTACTCATCCATATGTATCACTTACACACATAACACTGACAAAAAAATGAGATGAGGAACATGTACACAAACTGCACTAAACTACTAGCAAGTAGCCTGTGAAAAGAGCAAACCAGGTAAAATCCTGTGTGCAATAAATATACCTTACCTTGGCAGTCCAGTTTCTCTGGCTCATTTTGCCCGCTGTAGACAAAGTGTGAGTAAATATCTGGCCGTCATCTGGGATCCATGGACCACATATTCCTCCTCTACCCTTTAACAGACATATTGATTATGTCAGTAAACCATGACACAATGAAAACCCTAGCTCTTCTTCTTTTACTTTCTTAAAATGGCTTATGTTCTCTAACAGCAAAAACAACAAATATTATTTTTTAAAATACATGATCCAAAATGTAGTCCCAAACTTTAACTGCAGTAATTCTATGAAGCTAATACACTTTTTCAGGATTTGCTGTATTAGAACCAGAAACAGACTCATATCCCACTTTTTATATTTTTCTAAAGGGGTTCTATTGCAGTTTCATTTTTGATATGGCAACTTTTTTTTTCTTTAATGAGGAGGAAGGCACTTCTTCTGTGCCTGTTTGCAAGGCATTTCTCAGTAAAACTGTGAAGATGTAAACCTCCCAGTAATTGCAACCATACAGGATTATTTTCGCTGTCTGAAGATCTTGCATGTTTTCTGTTTGTTTGAAGGGACTAAGTCTGTCTCCTAACTTTAGATATTTCTTCAGGTGCTTTTTTCAATGTACTGTAAGACACAGACCAAACCAAAAGAAATGGAGTTCATGTTAACCAAGATAAAATATGTTAAAAGTCATGACACTGCAGAAAACCCCCCAGCAAAATGTCCTCTTGAATGATGGAAAAAGCTTGCCTTGAAGTGTATGTACAATCTCACGCAATGATATTCATGTGCTTCCTGCTGTATGATAGCCAACCTGCTCAGACTTCTTCTAAGCAGGGACTGAAATACTTTCAGTATTACAAAGAAGCCAGATGATGCATGTTGGCCTCATGCTTTCACCTTTTCCACACCTTACTTCCAAGCAAAATTAATTGTGAAAGTAAGAAGTAATGGAGAAGTCACCACACTGATGGGATGTTGAAGTTTGTTACTATGGTTCCAGACAAAAGTTTTGATGTGATCGTTCCTGCAGGGATTCCTCTTTTAAACCAAAATCCTGGTATCAGCTAAGGCCCCCCGCGAGTCATTAATAAAAAAGCTCCTTCAGAAGGAACTGGCAAGAAGTAAGCTAGAGCTCTTGTGGAAACATTAAGCCTTCACACACAAGGGTACATTAAATAGCCACAAGACACATAGATTAGGTTTTCTGTTACACCATCTTTGATCATGAAGAATGTGTCAGATTGCCAGAAGGGAGATCAACTTGAAAGACTGGGCAACTGCGTGAAGGTTATTATGCAGCGTATGGCTTACCCCACAGACAGAAAAAGAAAAAAACAAAAGGTGTCCCAAATTGTGTTACTAGAGTCAGAACTTTAAATATTCATTCAAAGAGGGACAGGCTCTTATAATGAGCCAAGCAGACAAGCTAAGAATGGATCCTGTTTACATTGCACGAACAAATTTTGTTCTCTTGATTTTGCATTCCTTTTTTGGCTCTGATCTAGTACAGAAAAATCAGTCCATCTCAGGACACGTGTATACAGGCTTCAGTTCTACTAGTCACAGCCCGTGATACTCACCCCACTCAACTTCAATAATTCAAGCAAATCATTCAGGGTCCTTCTGTAAGCTGCAGTTATAGTAACAGCTCTAACTGACAATTTGTCCTGCTTCCTTTAGAATGAAATCATCTGTCTTTCTTCGTCTACTGACTGTACAGAGATTTGAGTCAAGTAATCCGAAAGAGATGAAACTGCCCCCGCTAAACACAATGAAAGATTCTGAATACTGTGTTGTACCAAAATCCAGCCATTTGCTTTGCAGCCTCAGCATCCAGTGCAAAAAATTGTAAGGCTGACAGACATCACCACAGTGGTTTTAGTGAACTACAGATTTTTTCTAACTGTAATCACGGAAAGACTTCATAAACTTGAATGTCATTATTACAATAATGTCTTGCCCAGTAGCAAAAACAGAGCACATAATGCTGCACCGTTATACTAACCATGAAGGCCAAAGGACAGGAGTGAATGTTGGCATGATGGACACAGCAGTTCTCCCCATTTGCATCTTTCCAGCTGGCAGGGCATTCTTGCTCCTCACAGAATTCCTTTGCAGCAGTAGCATTGCTAGCCCAGCAGCAGAGAGAGAAAAAAACTTTCATATTCATTCCTCATTCCCCAAAAATGCAACAAGCACATGAGAGCCTGTTCTTTATTCTGCACAGAAAAAATAGCAGCAGAGACATATGCAGCGAAATAAACACTGTTACACTATTTCTTTCTCTTTTATTTTGCTTCTGGTTGAAGAGGTCCACAAAGATCGCTGTCAACAAGACTACTGTCTACTGCCATGCAGCAGGGACTTCTGGCAGACACTATGCTGCAAGCAGGTACCAACCTCCACTTGTCTCCCCAGACTGACTTCATGACCAGAGGGGATTACTTGGCACTGCTACATCTGGCACAGAAGAAGACACCATTACTCTGCTTCCACTATCAGAAATATGTGTCCCTGGCTACTTTCATTCTCAGTGTTTTCGGTTATATACCTTCATCTATGCATGTGATTCATACATATCATTCAGTTCCAGATTTTGCTCCACAACCCAAACAGCCAAGGAAAACAACTATACTGGACAATAATAGCAGATAAAATTCCCCAAACCAAAAATTGAGAGCAAAGAGTGGATTTTATGGATAGACTGTTCTGTAAAACTAGGTGGGCCTTTTGAAAGTTCATCCCTGAAAGATGAACATAGTAACCTGGAAATGTGTGACACAACACTTTTCCCCACTTTTTTCTCAGTTACGCTTTCATTTGATTTGGCTTTAAAATAAAATTCTTTTCTGCAAACATGGTTTAGTCAGTAGACATAGCCAGACTTAGTTGTAGGGTCAAGTTTAAATGTTATGCACTTGTGATAGATCTCTATATAAAAAGCAATGCCAGAACACCAGGATTTATTTTTCAGTTTGTGTTTATGAAAGAAGGACTAGATAGTAATGAGTAGACTTAACACAGAAGACTGTATTATAAGAAATAAACACAAACATAGCAAATTTATCAATCTCCAAGACATCTAAACATCTAAAATATTAAATCTGTTGGCCTTTGAGCCCATGCTGGGAGTTAAAAAAAATACTTGAGCAAGTTGGTGCCTAATTCCATCACGTATTTGTCTTTATGGCTGCTTTTCAAAATTTATCCTGTATTCTGTACTTTTCATTCAATATCTCCATCATGGTTTCACTCAGTTATGCTGACGCCCATATGTTGACTTGCCAGCTTTAGCCATATTTAGGTCAGCCACTATAAGCTTAAGAGCCAACCAGTTAGTCTTCTAGTTAAAATGAGGTGCAAATTTGATCTGCTTGAAAAACTGCAGCATAGATCTCTCTCTTTTTAAATATTTGCCATCTGTCTCTATGTGCAAGCTATGTGTAAATACACAAAGGTGTAAGTACACAAAGAGAAGAATTTTCCAGATTCCTTACTGATCTAAGGGAATGGGTCTCCCTGGAAAGACTAGAAAAAGAGATTCATTTCCAAGCAGTGAAAAAAACTGGTTTATGGTTAAGTACTTGGAATGATTAATAGCCATCAATTTCAGAAAATGTGATAAATTTTACAAAACTGGGTAACCACAGTACACAGATAATCAAAATACAATATCAACTTTATGTCACTGCAAATGGATTACAGATCATATTTCAATGTGAAAAAAAATCTCTTGGGATAATAGCTTTTATAATCTGAACTTTGCAATGTGAACACTCAGACTGGAAGAGAAAGATGTGAGGTTTTCCACAAAGATCTCTTACACTAACCAAGTACAGCACAGAAAGTGGGGAAATACAGCTGCAGCCTCTGTCCCAGACATTGCTGCATGTGGATGGAAAACTGCTATGTACAGACAAAAGTGTAAAATTAGGGTGTGTTAGCCTTTTAGTAATCTCAAGTTGTACACATAAGTATTCCGTATTTAACTTCTGTTGTCTACAGTTACCAACACAATCTCTGAGATGATATATAAGCTTTTGAACTGATTTAAATCCCACAAAAAGCAAAAGAAATTCCTAAATTAATTCAATAGGTTCAGGGTTGGGCCAGCCTCTTTTTCCTATCCATGTTATACATTTCAAACACGCTTATGATTAAAATGCATATAGGACACACTTAGTCTGGGACTTGTGCTTAAACTTCAGTTGTAAATTCCTTGTGTAGAGAAGGCAAGGAGCAATGTTCAGTGTTGCACTGAGATAGTAATGCAGATAAAGGATGACATGCCCTACCCTTGACCATGCGGGCAAACGTGCTACAATGGCTGGTCTGAAAGCAAAGCCATTGCAGAGGAGTGATATCAGGACAAACAGAGCTATAAGAGACCTCAAGAGATGCAAGGAATTATCAAAGAGCCCCAGAGTATGTGTTCCAATTATGTTACTGAAAATGTATCCACATACTCATGACCATGAGAGCATTTTTATAGGAGGTAATACCTGTGAGAAAGGATTCCGTTTTGCACTGCATATTGATAGAAGCCATCTGAAGCAAAGACTGCATAGGTCACATTGAAGAATTCCCCACTCACAGCCTTTTCTGGAGGCCTTTGCACCCATGCCATCTCCAGACCTAGAAACAACACAATCATGCGCCAACATACTTGCTATACTTTTCTACTTTACAGATACTCACAAATGTAAAACTTTCTCTGTATTGATTTTTGTCTGTTGTTGCTATTGCTTTTTATGAGCCCCAAACATTTGCTCATTTTAGTGGCTGTACCGGTAAACACAAATGCACATTAATTGAACAATTCTGACACTCACTTAGAAAAGATCAAGCAATTGGAGAAACGTGACAAAAAATCTGATCATCTTATCTAAAGTAACTTTTCTCCCAGTATAATGCAGTGCTGCTTGTCCTGACATATTTGCTTTCCTCTTTGATCATGCAATAAACATTGCTCTTCATTCTTGGCTGCTTTCAGAGACACACCTCTGTATGGAAGAACAGACAACTCTAGCACACGTGAAATTCAGTCAAAACTCTTACCCTCATGAGACATAAATTTTATATACTAATAATTATATATATAAGAAAGCATTCTCATTTTATAAAACCATATCACATCTGGAACAGAGGACAGTGGAAGGTGTGCTACTCAGACATCTTCCACACCCTTAATAGGAAAGATGATTTATCCTAGTCATCTTTCTTGTCCCTGGGACACTTTATTACCTGTTTTGAGCCTGAGGATGAAGTGAGATAAGAGGTAGGAGAAGTTTTTATTCCATATTCTCAAACAACACTATCAAAATCTTCCCACTCCATTCATCTACCTCTTTCCATATTGTTGCATGAAGATTTTAATTTGCACTATTTCAGATTACTTACATCATGCAAGTGTGTAGCTCTCAGTTTGTGAAGAAGTTTTAAATCCCTTCTGCAGAGGATGGGTAAATCTGCCCTTCAAGACATCCTGATTTTATTGTTGTTGTTCAAATATCAACTCTTTTATTATTCTGAAGTTGTTTTTACAAGTGTATGCTTCAGCTGCGGTGTTGGTGAAGCTGCTATTTTTTCTTTAAACATAATTCCCTTGCAGTTATAATGAAGCAAATTGCAAAATAACCTCTTGATTTCACATTTCCTTTGAAAAGTAAACACTCATTATAAATGCTAACTCTAGGAGAGAAACTACAACACAAAGATTTACAAAGAAAGCTAGTGTGATTTGCACTAAAAGAGAGCTGAGCTCCAGAGAACGTGAGAGAACGAAGGCAAAAGGTCAGCATAAATTTCAGTTCAATTACTTTCTACTTCCCTTTAAAGGTCTCACAAAGATAAACAAAACTCTTCTTTCAACAACAGATACTCCAACATCTAAATGCTTTGAATATCTTGTGTTAAATCCACAGCAACAAGGCTACAGTATGTGCCTCCTGTTTTGCTTTTAGCAATGCCCAGAAGATGACAAGAAAGCACCACAGAGAAAGGCAGGATAGAGCCTGGAGTTTGTTCTAAAACTGGTTGTAAACGGTATATGTTAGTTAAGACACCTACTCATACTGGTTTCCCTTGTACTGCAAGGGAAAGTATATATTAGTAAGAATAGCTTTAAACAAGTCATCTGTTCTGATAAATAGTTGTTCTGATGTTAAAGCAATACAAATTCGTATAGAGATAAAAGTCTTAGCTGACAATCATCTAGATAGTGTTTGAATTTCACTGTTCCAATGGAACTCTTTGGAAAATGTTTAACTGTAATATTGAGCTCAGAGTGTCACCCAGCAGTATATTTCCTGGAGTGTTTTAGCAGTATTAGTTTCTCAGGTATTCTTTTTTTTTCCAAAAACCCTATTGAAACACATTGTCTCTGGTCTTATCTTTTACAACATAAACAAAAGTGTGCCTTTACATCAGTTATTTATCAGTTACAGAGTCACAAAATCACAGAGCAATTTAATTGGAAGGCACCTCTGGAAATCATCTGGTCCAACCCTGTGTTGCTCAAGGAACACTTAAAACAGGTTGCTCTAGATTTTGTCTAGTGCGGTTTTGAAAAATCTGCAAGGATGAAGAAACCACAACCTTTCCATGCAATCTGTTCTACTGTTTGATCACCTTTACAGTATAAATTATTTTTCTTTTATTTAAGTTGAATTTCCCTTATTTCAGTTGCTCTTCAATTATTTTTCAATCTATCTCAAACAACCAACTTCCAACATAAGAAAATATTCTATTTTTATCTATCTCATCATGTGAATTTGTTTTTGAAACTGACTGGACTAAGTGGTTAAAGATCTCAGATTGAGCAAAGTGGAAAAGCGTAATGTGTAGAATCAGTGATTTTGCTTACTGGCTAGAGGGTTTAAACACAGTTGACTTTGGAACTGATACTACAAAATTTAAGCAATGACTCAATAGAATTTGCTGCAATGCAGAGCTGTCTGCCTGCTTTGTTTGGATTAAGTTGCATTTGGTTTTCTAATGAGAAGTAAAATGTTTTCAGTTTCTTTCTGGGGGAAGGGATTCAGCTGTTGCTGTTACTTTTTCTTTTGGAACCAATGAATATTGGACAAATAATTGCTCTGAAGTATCTTCTGCTCATTTTCTTCCACTTATTTCTCTAGAAAGAGTGCTTGTCACTGACTAGATGCTTTCCACCATGCACAACATTCATCATGAGCTAGATATTATTCTAAGTACTTCAATTTTGCGTTTTCAACCATTCCCCAAGCAAGAGATGATCTTTCTTGATCAGCTTTAGGACTCACTCACCTCCACAGTCCAGCATGTTATATTCATCTGGTTTTTCCAGGGGCCAACAGTCATAGTCTTTGTTATCTAAATCATGCCACCCCTCCACGAATATCACCTGCCAGAAAAAAAGCATATGAACAAACTCCAAAAAAGAAAGTATGGGAACAGGGGAAGGATAAGTTTCATCTCCAAAGTTTATATTTCTTCTAAAGAAATCTAACCAAATGCAGAAAAGTAGCCTGGCGTATTTCACACTCTCCAGTTTCTGGAGAAAAAAATGACAGCTTTCTAGGGGTATACAAACTCAACCAGTATATTATTTTGATCTATCCAGAAATTAGCCATGAAACAATGAGAGGACTTAACTAATCCTTCTCTTGTAAAAGGTTTTCTCTACAAAGGGCAGGTGGTTCTAGGACCAGATGCAAAAAGACATTTATTTAAAGAGGTTTTTTTGTTTGTTTTTAAAAAGGCAACCCCCTGCTCTACAGCGCTCAGTTTCTTTTAATCTTTTAGATCTAAACTCTTTGAATGAGTCATTTTTTGTTGTACCTTTAATAACACAATTTAACTGTTCATTATGTAAATGTTAAAATATATAATTATAGACAAGATTGCAAAAGCCTATTACAGGTAGAATACAGCATCATAATAGCATACAGATTGAATTGCAACCGCAGCAGAATATACATTATACCTGTATATATGTTATGCATTATCATAGGTATATTAATCCTGTATTAAAGTATACAATTTAGGGTATATATGCACAAAACAGAATATGTTATGATAACACATGCTGGTCTTATTCCACTTCTAGTAAAAGATCACAGTTTCTGTTCATATAATCTGCTATTATTTTTCTACATATTGTTGGAGGATAATAATCTTCCAGGTTATACAATTACTTATCACAGTATTTATGGAATAAGACAGAATTATACAACTGATTTTTCCAATATATTCTTCTATTACTCTTGTTTTCTGCATGACTAAAATAGTATTCAACAATTGCCTGGTATTAATAGCTGTAAGTTCTGGTAAGCAGATGTATGTCGTTTACCTACCAATAAATTGAGGAGGTTTCGGAGCCCTAAGGCTGGTGTGTTGACAGATCTCATGCTCCCTAACATGCACCCAGCTCACCAAGTGTCAGGGCTGCTTCTGATGCTGCTGTTGTTACTGGATTAAATGCCCTCGCCTAAGAAGGGGGGTTGCTAGGCAAGCTGATCCTGACGACTCCAGCTGTTGCAGCTGTTCTGCCTCCTCCTTCCCTCTTCTCCTCTACCCCACTTCTTCTCAGTGCAGGGTGGAAACACTCCTCTGCAAATGTGCTGGACCTCTCTGAAAAATAATCACTTTTCTTAGGGACAGCCCTGCTTTCAGACCACTGAAGTCGGTGCCCCTGTCAGCTCAAAACTGGAATAGCAATGGGAGCATTTTATTTCACTGTCTTGTCAAACGCGGGCACCTTCTGACCCTTAGGCATATGAATCGATACTGTGGAAATAAACATGGAGACACAGCTGGGCCTGGTGGAGCAGAGGTCTATAAACTCCAAGGCAAGAAAATGTCACCTATGTAAGATAAACTGTAAGACTAGAAGTTGGACTAGCTGATCTCCTGAGGTTCCTTCCAACCTGTATTGTATTAGACGCTGTAACTTCAGTCTTTCCATCCCTGGAAGTGCACAACAGCTTTTACTTAAGAAGTGTCCTGCTACATACACAGGTTAAACAGACCTCTCTCTAGCTGTGCAGGTACGGTAAAGACATAGACAAGTCCGTGACTATTTCTGTTTGCCGAAGTCACTGCCAACACAGAACTTCAGCTGTGATTCATCTCTCCTGAATGTTTTCCCATGTCTTCTCTGGAATTCTGGCTCTCAGCCCACACTGACATTAAGAATCTCAGTCAAAATTCTTGGACTTCGCTATTTATTGCATCAAAATTACATTAAAACAATGCAATGTGTGCCCAGTTCATCTTGAAAGGTGTTGTAGATCAATTTAAAAAATCTGTTTGGATTCACTCATAAAAGAGGTATTTGTATAAATGAATACAAACATTTTAGGTTGGAATTTTATGTTTGTAGTGAAATCCTAAACCTCATTCGTGTTGTGCCTTTCTGTGCACAGGAAGGCACAACATTTCATGACCTTTTCACCCAAATCAGAAGTTTCAATACATGGAAGCCTTTAGAGTATTTCAGCTTGGCTACATGGTAGAAAAAGAAGTGCCTTTTTTGACTAGAATTATCTGCTTAAAAGAACTCTACATATATTAACATCTTGGAGTGGCTTTACTGGTGATTTGTTTTAGGATATCGTGTGATTAATGAGGAATTTGCTGGCAGGGAAGCTAAGCATTACAACTTGTTAGACCCTACCGCAGCCAAAAGATTACCAGACTGATCCTGTTTTCTTTCATAGGACTGTCAAATATTCACATGACATTAGTATCATGATTCAAGGACTGTAAAGATCATATATTACCGTTATAGCTACTAGTCTATCACCAAGTTCAGAATTCCTGGAGAGTGGCCATGTACATAAAGCTGGTCTGGGAATCCTGAATTAAAGATGGATGGATCAGAATAGCTGGTGATTATCTGATTTAACAATCTGTCCCTGCTATTTGAGAAGGACATTACCACCTCTGCATTTAAGCACTGCAAATTTTAAAAAGTAAACCAGTGAGGTTTTGCAATATAGCTATGTGGACCTTGGTAAAAAGAAAGGGTTGACAGCTTAGTGAGTTCTTTAGCTCTATCTATCTCTAGTTATATAAAGGAAATCAGACACAGATTTGAATGAAGATGGTCAACTTAAACCTAATAATCTTTGCTTTGCATTTGCTTCTTTTTCTGTTTGTAAGTTATATGCATTCACATAATTTGCATTAACATCTTAATATTGCATCATACTATAAATGAGTTTATTAACTCAGTGAGACTCAGTTTAGCACAGATTAACTGAATTCTGCCTACTGCCACTTTACTGGCTTAGTGCAATAACACAGTTCTTTGGCTTCTTCTCTTAGAAGGATCTCTTAATATGAAAAAAATAGGAAATTTCTACTCACTGAAATGAAGTTTATCAAATAACTTTATGTTTACGGATTTTATTTCTGCTGTGTTGCCTGTGCTCAGATGGTCCCTTAAGCTACATGGTTTTCATTTCATTCATTAACTTAGTAATAACTTCTACTACCAAACAGAGGGAAAATAAAGATATTTCAAATTTTTATGAGCAATATCACTATAGATATTGGTAAAAACATGCACTTGTATGAATATTTTTATAATAATCTTACAACTAAAATACACATACGCAATATTCGTAGACAATAATAATCACGGTTAAAATATTGCTGAATAAAACTTGCTAATTATGTGCTGTCAAGTGTTTTAGGAAAACAAATTCCAGCAATATACCAAAACAAAAATTACTGTGATGAAATCTTCAAATAGCCTTGTAGATATTTACTTATTCTGGCATTCAAACTTTCCAGATGGTTCTTGTCTTGATAACAAGCTAAAGTTCAAATAGAGATGTTAAAACTACCTCATTTTCAATTAGATTAAATTTTCTAGCAAGACACTTCAACAAAAAACAATCCCGAAAAATCACTACCAGGGCTTATTTGAAATTTCAAAATGATGGAATTCCAAAGAGACCATTTATCAGAACTGTGCTGTCATTTGTGAAAACAGCTGTTAAAACTTCTTGAAACATAAAACTCTCCTACGCATAGTATTTTCACTGCGCATGGGGTGGCATCCTGCTCAATGTTACACCACTCCCGGCTCCTAGCATCTAAAGTGTATAAGATAATATATTCCCTTTCATAGAGTTAGCACTAATAAAAAGTATTTTAAATGGCATGGATTCCGAGTGTTTTTCTTGCCGGGACACAGAAGACCTGCACAGCTTCCGCAGAGGTGGTGAGCGGGCACGGCCAGAGCACTCTGACACTCCCCCCGACTGGTGCCGTTGCAGACCAGCGGCAGGCAGAGCCTGCGGTGCGCAGCTCGGCTGACGGCAGGCTCCTCTCGGCATGCAGCTGCCACGGACGAAGCACTGAGGAGCAGAGTGGCGGACAACCTGCTGATCTCAGGTTCGCACCTGGGAGTTTGGTGGCAGCAACTGGTGGACTTCTACCCGTCCCCTTCCCAACAGCAGTGATGGACTGGGCAGCCGCAGGAAATTCCCAGGACTTTGGCGTATGGTCACGTTACCACAGCACAGCAACAGATCACACCTCCGCTGGGTCACCGTAACCCTTTATTTACACATTTTTAGCCTGCAGAAAGTGCTTTGCCGTCCTACGGAATGCAGCCCCGCAGACAAAGGGTGTTGATCTTTTCTTGTAATTCCACATTGACACAAACAAGCATATGCATCAAAAGACGCCTTCCAGCGTGGGCTTCTTGTGTGCTCTCCCTGTGGTGCTGGTCCCCCAAGCTCACCACTGCTTAGGAGATGAACTGGACAATTAGATCAAAAGTCTGATCTGGTTACAACTGCTCTTTTTTTTTAAATATTACTCTGCTGCCTTAGTTTTACCTGGATCGGTTTATTCCTCCCCCGCTTTGTCTTTTCTCATCTGTTCTGCGTGCAAACACACTCTTATTCAAGTAACTCACGTGTGTGTTCATGTGGTTCAGTGACACTCAGACCGCATCTCAGCCTGGATAAGCAAGATTAAAAAAACAACAACTGATTTTCTCCAGTAATCTTGGCAATTTAATGAAAAGACTAAACATTGTCAGAAGTTTTGTAGTAGATCAGTAGCTTCAGAAGTACCGAGTGGCCTCAGTTTGCTGGGAGTGCTGAACAGACAACAGGTGTGGGTCTGGTGAAATGCTGAAGAGCAGACAGCAAGCTTCTGGGCCTTGCATAAAGCACACACACACTGTCCCTTAATGTTGTAGTATCTCTCAATTTCTCTCTCCCAAATACTGGAAGTTTGAGAGAATTCCAAAGAAAGAGGCCTTGGGCTAGAAGAATTGTAATCATAAAATAAAAAAGAAGTGATTACATATTTGTTACTAAAGATCTGAAAGGTTAATGTTAGATGATTAATCTTTGATGACAGTTCAACTCAACTGCAGCAGAAGGAGCAAACAGTTACATAGTTTACACAAAGCAACAGAGCTGGGGGGCAGTATGAAAGTATGACAGACTGGAGGAAAAGTTTTGTAAAAAGGTAATTCGGGACATTGAAAACTACAGCTATGAAACTGTTTCTTCTGACTACCACCTACGATGTTACATATACCTCACAAACTCATAGAAACCTCAAAAATGCAAATGGTATTCATTGGTAAGGTGGCAGGTAGTCTTCACTGGACTCTCAAGTTACTGGGAATGCTTAACAAATTTATGCTTTTATACATGCATTCCTCGGGTCCACTCTAGTTCACGGGGCATCACAGGAAAGCTTGTTCTATTGCTGCACTTTGGGTTTGATCTGCAGCACTAAATAAGCTTCAATATTTAATTAATTTCAAAAATGTTAGAAAACACATCAAAACTTGAAACAAAAAGTATCCAAAAGTATCATGTATACTCCCTACAGGTTGTATGAAGACTGTCATCTAGGATATGTCACAAAATACACACTATTCTCTGTTTAGAGGATTGACCAGTACATGAGCTGTTGTGTAAGAAAACCAACTTTCCAGGATTTTCATAAAGTAAAGCAATCTGAAATTTTTCTGCTTCTAAAGAGATGGTGGAAAGAATGATGACATCTGGAATTCTGCAAGAATACTCACAGCTAGAAAAATAACAGGTAACAGTGTTGCTCTCTAGCTGAAAGTGCTGTTGGTCTTAATAATTTGATATAACATCTGACTGAAAATCTCTAAAGAGACTGCATAAGGAAAATTGAACTCCTATTCTCAGAGAAGTCACCAGGAACTTCACTTTCCAAGTGATCCAGGTTAATCTTTAGAAAATCCTAGCCTAAGTACATAACTTAAAAGAGTTTTCTGCGTCAAGGGTTTTGCCTGAATAAATCATCGGGTTCCTGTTACTATAATGCAGCATGTCAATGCTGTAGTTGTTCAAAGGGCATTCAGCAAGTCTGAGAAGGTGAGAATGAATTTCAATTTGATAGGATGACTGCCTGAAAGGCTTAAGAAGAGTTGGTCCCAATTCAACACAGAACAATTTGAGTTTTCTGTTTGGGAAGAAACTGAGCAGAACATCATTGATGTTCTCAAATGCCTCCCATCTTTCCGTCCTCCCACACAGGCAGAAATGTTATAGATGACTGCAGCTCTTAAGAAGAGCAAACTTGGTTGCTCTTAGGATCTGCTGTGGAGGATCTGGGTGTCAGTAACAGATGGCAGCTGAGGGGCATTTCTGTTCTTATCTGCATCATGCTCCTAAGATCCACTGGTCACTCCACTGGTTTTAGCAGCATGCAAGTGAAATCTGCATTTTATCTTACTGGGTTTTTCCTCTCCTCCTCACTTCTCACTGCGTGACTCATTTCTGTTTTCTGTTTCTTTTTTTCTTGCCCATATTTTTATGCACATTAGCACTGCACGTTCATTGACATTGCACACTCCCTTACTTCCTCCCCCTCCCGCCCAAGACATCCTCATAAGCCACAATTGCTTCCACATTTCTGGGGTCTCACGCAATCAGGAAATCCTAAGAGACACTGAGAGGTCACTGAGACAGGGTGTTTCTCGGCCTTTTGTAAGTGATCACTTAACCTTTTGGATCACCTCTTTGGACCAGCCCCAAAATGAAACAGAGGTCCAAACTATTTCTTTTCCTCAAGTCATGATTATTTCTGCATATTTCAGGCTAGACAGACGTTTGCCTAACCTATTTTTAATGACCTTAGTAGTGGAGCCTCTATCCCTTATTCATGGTGTAGTCCAATGCTTCACTACCCTTCCTTGTTATAAAGTTTTCTTGATGGTCCCACCTGCTTCTGTCTTGCTATAATTTCAGCTCAGTACTTATCCCAGCTACACAGACAACAGTTAGCATGTTCTGTATACTTTTTACATGCTTGGAGTCTTTGCCATTCTGGCTTCTGCCAGTTACTATGTATCAAGATGCCTTACACAAATGTATTCTCACATTTCTTCACAGGGAAAAGAAATTATCCCAATTTCAGTACATAATATAGAAATAAAGAGTGTTTAAAGCAAATGTATAACTCTAAGCAGAACAGGTATTTCAACAGTAGGAATGAACGCTTTCTCCTTGGATCTTTGGATGCAAACAAGTGAGCCCAAATGCAGCCCAGGATCATAATCACGAGACCACTTTTATAGTGTAATTAAAACAAATGTCACATTTCCAGCAACAAGTGAAAAACAGTCTTTGTTTAACATCCCAGTCTTTCTGCTGATGGAGGCTTTCTGTTGATGAGCTTTTAAAATCTGTGCCTCAGGTGGAGTAAACTTAGTAAATGTCCAGTTTGGCATAATGCCATTTTGTAGACTGTTTTGTGACTGACTAGTTGTCAGAACTAGTCTAGTGGGAGAAGCTGATGATTTTCAGACGCTACTGAACCTGGAAAGGTTCCTCTGCCATTCAGGATTCTCTGGTTCTTTGGGTACATTACTTTCTCTGCTGAAGTCAGACATGCCTTCCTTCCATCAGAAAGCACTGGGGAGCCAGCAACTTCTTTTCCTGCCACATTTAGCGCCCAAACAGAGATCAATCTACCATTCGCACTGTAGCTTTGACACAAGCAACAGTTCCTCAAATGCTGACAGGGAAGAAGAGATAGAAAATAAACCTGTTCTGAATTTGAAACCCAAATACCTGATGTGACTTACCTGTTGGGATAAAATAAGTTATCCTTTTGTATAGCCACATGAAACTATCATCTGACTTAAGGCTCATATTTACATTGACTGAAATTCCTGACACATGTCCTTGCTTTTCGAATTATATGCTAGTCCCACAATGGAGAACTTGAGAACACACTGCAAAGAGAAATGTAGGCATAGTAAGTCAGTATTTATAAACAATATTTTTATTTTTTACTATTTCACTTTTGTATTGCCTAGGGCTACTAGCTAATTAGCTTTTTGTTCTGCCTTTTGATATCCATCTCCCTTCAGAGAGCACACTCCAGAGTGCTGTCCTTAATGGTGTCTAGTGCAGTGTAGTTAAGAAGAAGCATGGGGTTTCAGTATAAATCTGCCATGAAGTATTTCATTGCTCTGCTCTGACAAATGTTAGGACTTGAGCTGTGTCTTCTCATCTTACACTTCCCTCTAGACCCCTCACTTCCCTTATAATTTGATTCCTACATAATAATTTCTTGGGTTTTAGACTTCCAAAAGTAGGAGATTCTCAAAGTCATAAAGAGCAGCCAGAGGCCTGATGCCCACTGAATCTCCCCATGGTTTACTGCCACTAACTTCTTGGAAAAATCTCCTTTGTTGTTTTTTTTTTTTTTGCCTTTGTGTGTAAGTCTACGTACAGTGAGAATAAAAGGAAACACTCACAATCCTGACACAGGCTATCAGGGCCCTGAGCATATCTCTCTCTCCTGTAAGCTACACTGCCTGGTCTCAGGGCCAACGCTGATAGTACAGCTCTGCAACCTTGAAGCCATGTAAGGGAGAGCTGCCTGAGAAGGCCTTGCAGGGGCTCTCCACTGTTCTCTAGGAGCTGCTTTTAGGCTGGGCTGTCACACAAGTTTTCTGCCAGAGCTACGTTGCACCTATGCCTGTACCTGGCCAGGCACCTGTTGATCTGAATCTTGACCCTGACACATGGGTTTGACTTCCTGGCTTGACCTTGCACTTGTCTCATCATCATGGACTCATCTGTCAGTCTCCACTTCTGGCTGACCCTGTTCATGAGCTCCAGACCTGCCATGCTTGCCCTCTTCAGCCACTGTGGACCTGAGTCCTGCTTGGGGTGACACTACTCTGCCTGCCTTGCTGTCACCCTTGGCTGCTGGATCTCCCTTGTGGAACAGCCTGCCTTTGCTGCTGGCGGACACCTTAGCTGTAATGCTGCAGTAAGAAAACAGAAAAAAATATAGCAGGAGTAAATATGCAACAAAGCAAGATTCTACCCAGAAAGGAAAATGTAAATGCTTTGCTCAAAACCTTGTAGAGATACCTCTCTAGAGAATCTTGTTCTAAACTGTTTCTAATTGCAAGTATGGATTATTGTAAAGGACTTACTTTTTACAAACAAACAAGAAATTGGTTTCATAGTAAGCTGGTAATTATCAGGACAGAATTCTGTGCCTAGTTAACTTCAAACACAGACATTATCGATATCTTTGGATTTTCTGGGGTTTCTGTGGTACTTTTAAATGAACAGTATTATCACTGATTTAGTTTGATTTCCAGGCACACTTCTACTTCAAAATATCTGTTTCAGACTGGCTATGGTTTTAGAAATTTTTATGAAATTTATACAGGCACTTCAGTCTCTTGAGGATGATAGCTTTTTGTTAATGCTTGACCACTAGAAATTGTTGCATTGGTTCACAATATCACTATTTCCCTAGTCATAAAAAAAAATAGGCCTCTCCTCATGCCCATTACCCATGGGTGTTTATCCCATTAACAGGAGATGAGTTTTGACTTGTATATATTTCATTCCCTAGACTTCAGTGAGAAGAAAAAAAAACACCTTATTAGTGCCTTCTTTATATCCCATGGAAGCTGGATAAGCAGCTCCATGCCTAATGGGAAAGTTTAGAGATGCAAGTAATTCATTTGGAAGAACGATACACAAAATCTTCAGCCCTCCAAGCAAGAAGTAGGACAAGTCGCCTACACTGTCAGACAACAGGGGATTAAAAAGCCAGGATGCCTGCAGAAGGGGCAGGGAAACTAGATATGCTGTACAGGCAAAACCAGGAAAGAAATCACTCTTCTCCCAACTCCTGGAGAAAGTGCTGCTTCCCAGGGATCATGAGGCTTATTCGCTTTTCTTGTAGCAAATACACACCTGCACTGTGAGGACTGGTTTCTACAGGCCCTCAAATAAGACTGATGATAGTATACTCTGCGTTTAAGGAGAGAAGGGGTGCATGAGAACCTGAACTTCCAGGGAATTGGTGTGCTTCTGTACTGGTGAGAAAGGGATGCCATTTTAAATGGTGGCTTGTGATGAACTCATTAGCACATTGGAGTGACTCATGAGAACCATTATAGAAGATATTTTGGGTTTTTTTTTCCCTTTCCATTTGAGCAGAAGGATGCTTTTCATCTCTGGCTCGTCTATTTCTGATACTAGCTAGGGCAGGTTTCAAGGCACTCTCCGTGCTTCATGCTGGGCTTATGAAAAGACTATTTTTACCACATGACTATTAGCAAGTCTCTCCAGTCCTCCTGTCTCCCTCAGGGTCAAATTCTCTCCTGAAATTGTGCTTTGATTATTTAAGAGATATAAATTGAAATTCCACTGGAGACCTGTGGCTAGCATAAAGCTGAAGAGATGATTACTTGTGTGGCTTTGGTTAAACACAAGTACATCATTCTCTTAAATAACTCAGTGGTTATTTTTGTTCGCTCTGAGGTACCAGTGGTTTGACAAATACCCAATGCATAAGTTTGGTTCTCAAACCAATTTACACCTTGTTCTGCTGCAAAATCCCACCACAAATCTAACTGACTTTGCAAGCTATTGTGAAACAGGTATGTCTGTGTGTGTTATCACTAGGATGTATTTAAAATCTGATCTTTCTGGTCTCACAAAGAGGATTCTCTTCTCTCTTAAAAGCAGTCTGAGATCACTCTTACTTCCAGCCATGGAATGAACACAACCTATCATTAGCAGCACCATTTCACTGTATAACTCTGTGTTCACAGCATGTAGCCAGCAGGTCAGACTCTGATTTTCTCAAGAAGCAACACTTCTCACTCCATTCTTGTGTATTTGGGAGGTGCTTTTATTTAAAAAAGAAGTCATGTTTCTATAAGAGAATCACATAATACATTCACACAATATATGCAGTATTGTAATGTATGTATTGTAACTGCACAGAAGCCTGAGTTAAACAGTTTTGGTAAGTCTGCCCAACAAAAGCTTTTGGGAATAAATGTTAAAGCCTGGGAAGAAGAAAGAGGGAAACAAAATTTATTTCAGAGTTCCCCTGGACTTGTATGACCAATAGGACTGTGTGGAGAAATTAAATAGCCAAAATGTATGTTATTAAAGGAGCAAGGCACAGAGCAAGGAGTATCCAGGATAGCAAGCAAAGGAAAGAGTAGCAGGCAGGATCAAAGACCAGAGCTGTGACGATAAAGGTTTACAGGTGCCTGGCATCACACAGTGGGGAAGTGCGTGTACCTCTGTGTTAAACAAATGTGTTTCACTGGATTTCTGGGCTGAAAGTGATCTTGATGGGATGCAGACTTACTCCTACTGCCCTATTATGCTATTCCCTTTCTCCTGACTGTAAACCCTAATTGCTGATGAAATCAGCTGAGAGGCAACAGAATTGCTGAATATTGGCCAGTGGTACAGCAGAGACTGCAAGATGGCCCTGGGATTTTATAAGTACTGGGAGATGGCAATGAGAATTCATGCAAAATGACATTTGACAGGCAAGCAAAGAAGTAGGTAGAGGTGCAGGGTTTACTGGCCCTCCCTGATGAAGGGTGTCAATACCAGTTTGGTCTGATTCAGTTGAGAGGGACAAAAGGACCTTAAAGGAAGAATGAGTCTCAGTTGCTAGGGAGGAATTGGGAAGTGCTATTCAGAATTGTGCGATATATATTTACTCTTCATTAGATGTATGAAAATAACAATGACAAGAGCCAAGCATGTCAGGACTTACCTTGTGATGCCATTGAGGGCATCTTCTCTGTCTCACATGAGAACTATCATCAATATTTGTTGCTGCTGCCTTTTCTTTTGTAGTGAATGCAGAGTCTCCATTTTTCTTCATGGTGTGCTGAAAGAATTGGCTTGTCTGAGATCTACAAGAAATAGTGAAAAAGACACTTGTTGATACCACAGAAGCCTCAGCACTCAGGGCAAACTGCCAGAATCCAAGCAAGTAGCTTCTATTATTCTAATGTGTTTTAAGCAATGCCATGCAAATTATGTTTTCTTATCGGTAAAAGAAATTCTAGCCACATACTTAACATAGATTTTTCACCTGTGTTTACAAATCCCTGACCCTGCCTGTGCCTTGTATTCTTACTAAGGGATTCGGTTTTAGAATGGAGAAGAAAAACCCAGGTTCACACTAGGGACATTTAGACACAACAACAAAAGATCAGTGTAAGTTTCCACCTGATTTGTAAAGAAAAATCAAAATTGTAACTAAAGACAATAATGACCATGCATGATTAGGGTGTCACAGTGGGGAACTCTGTCCATGCAACAGTTTTACAGATACATCTTCATCAGTTTTCTGTAATAGTTTTTCGAAAACCCACTAACTTTGATTTAGCAAGGGTAAATGTTACTATTCTTAACATTCATTTTTTTCGGTGTTTTCATCAGCCAAGATGTTTCTCTTCTATTAATACTTACTTTTACTTAGTTCAAGAATACATGCATTTAACTCCTTTGGTCCTAGGACAGCAGGAATCAAAAACATAGTTCTATATATGTGACATCCATTTACTGTTACTGGAGAATCTCACTTTTGCCTCACTGGTGAATTGTGCCTCACCTGTTAGAGGTAACAATACTGATGGTTAGAGCCACACAGAGAAACACCACCAAGAAGGTGAATTCTTCAGAAACAAGTTTTCTATTCTGGCTTTGTCACAGTATTGAATGAAAGGGAATAGATATAAGGAATAAATCTGTATTACAGCAGTAGATATTTAAGATGCAGATAAATTATAATGAAGAAACTTCCATTTAATGGAAGTTTTCATATCTTTCTATTGGGTTCACAAGCCTTGAGTTAGTGTTGACTGAAGAACTGTAAACTGAATTTCTCCCTCCCTAAACTGCGTTAGGCATTCAGTACACCAAAAAAAAATTTAAGCAATTTACTTCAGGATTGTTTCCTGCTTCATGAGCCAATCAGTTTTGTCAAAGCTGTCCGAGCTGTGCCACTATAATTATTTCAGGACTTTCCAACTTCTTTTTTTATTAGCAGTTGGACTTTATTACTTTGCTAAATTAGGGTGAAAATAAAGCTTATCTCAATTTCCAGGATTAACTCAATTTTCTTCTCAGCATTTTTGTTATCTTCATTTAAAATATAGTAAAAAAACACTTGTAAAATTAATTTGCCAGTATTTTTCTCTCTCTAGCTTAAATGTCTTTTCTTCGGACAATGCCATATATTTTTAAAAGACCTCAGTTTTCAGCTTAGGTCTTATGAATTTCACTTGTATCTTGTTCTTTAACCATTTCATTTAAAGCTAAGAGATAGACAGATAGATAGACAGACAGACAGACAAACCGATAGAGATATATTTTTCACCTGCTTAAAAGATTGTCAGCAGCACTTACTCTAAAAGCTATTTTCTGCAGAAAAGAGGAAAATGAGTTCTAGGACATGGGGACTAGTGGAAGGGACATATTTTTCTGACTTTCTCTTCAACGGAAATTGGATTTACAGGGGACCCGGGAAACACTGGGGTACCTCAAAAACTGAGGGCATGGTCAGTAACTACAAGAGGCAAGAAGGTGGTGATTTTGTACCATCTGCTTTGAAGACCCTACGGCATCAGTGAAAACAAACAAACAGACAAGACTCTTTCTCCCAGAGGAAAAAACACACCCAGGCTCATCACATTTAATTACAGAAAACAACTGTACTTGGAGGGCAAATAATTTGGCTGCTATTGAAACTGTGTTCCACCTCTCTACAAGCATAGCTGAGTGACAGCACTACAGTTTTACTGAATCCCTCCTAAGACAATGCCAAGGAAGCCGTTTACAGCACTCATGCAGATATTTAACATAAACTTAATGACAGTTTCTTAAAACAGGACTCTTAAATGCCTCGTAATTAATGGATCCTGATTTACCACAAGTAGGAGATCTACTCAGTGCTTTTGCAAAGTAAGTTTTTTTTTTTTTTTCCTGTGTACACACGCTTGACTTTTTCTCTTTAACTAAACGATCCAGGTATTTTGATCCCTAGAGCTGCCATTTCAAAAGCTTGAGTCTTAAAAATTTCATAGCCTAGTCTCAGTTGAGGGATCTGTCAGAGTTGATAATTAAGGGATGTCTTTAATAGTGGACAGACCAAAACTCCTTAGAGGAAAGAAACAGAGGTGGGAAATGGCATATCAGTCCACAGGCTGCTACCACTGGCTCAGGTGACTGAAACTAAAATGTTCCAAGGATGCCATTGCCAGTGAAAAGTTAAAGAAGATTGATAATCTTACACGAACAGATTTTGAATGGTCTGGTGGGCTACTTCCATAACTTTGTCTCAAAAATGTAGATGATATTGTACTAATATAACATTGTGGACCAGCAGACACGACACACGGTTCAAACTCTGTGGTAGACCTGCTCCATGTTAGTGCAAGTTGTTGAACTTTGCTGGTCTTCATCCTTCCTATTTTTGAAACTAGGTTGCAAGTAACTGACTGAATAGCAACCTTGAGATCAGAAAAAATTCTTTACAAAGGTGAAAGATTGATTGCTGCTGAGCTGTGCTGGCTCCTCAGTTCTGAACTAAGCTGAGATATGGTACATAACTATAGCAAGTATTTGCACACTGAAATTTTTAAAATTCATATGAAAACTTTAGCATTCAACATAAGTCCTGCAGGAAAATGTTCAGGTAAGAAATCCACTTGAATTGTGAAAAATGGCTGTGTATTTGACTCTTGATTGGCTCTCCAGAAACTATTTGTAACAATACATGATGAATTAGTAATGCTACAGAGCAAGAGTAAGAATAAGTTGGACTCCTTACAGGTGTGTGTACATGTGTTTACAGACAGTTGTTGCAAGCTGACATTAAATAAAACTCAGTATCCAGTATAACTGCTTGGCCTCTTTCCTAAAAATTATCTCAAATGCCAGAGATACTGAACACAATTTTCAGCTTCTAGGATACCAATATTGTTTTTATTCAGGTGTTCCTGCTTCCAATTAGGCTATGATTCTCACAGATATCATGTGTCTGTTCTCAACTATTTTCACTCCTTCTTAGCAGCCAATTTTTAGTTCCTGGGAAACAGCCCTTTTTTCCCAAAAAGGAAGCAAGCTGCAGCCCTAGATACTTTCCAAGAGCCTCGTTTGAAAACTTACTTTCCTTAGGATGTTGTATTTTCTTAGTAATTTCATATCACTTCTAGTTGTTGCTTTTTAAGAAGAAATTATACTTTGTGAGCAGTGCTGAATTAAGAAAAAACTCTCTTCCTTGCGTTTTATAGGGCTTTACCTGTAACCATTTTCAGCCTTCTAATAATGACTCTAGTGTCACTGTCTCCTTTAAAAACACAAAATAGCAAGGCCCCAGTTACCTATTTTGAAGCAGGCAGAAATTCATTCATAAACAATTGACAATATCCATTAAGGGCAACTGATCCTGCCTTTCAAGTTCTTGGCTGGTGTGACTGTTTTGATAATCCCTTCTATTTTAATAGATAGATATATAGAGATATATAATAGGTATGATCTGGTGGGTTCAGATCATAACTCTTTAGAGTATGCAGTCAACTTAGCAGTGCACAAGATAGAGTTTGTCCTTCAAACAGGATACTTTCCACTTTATAAGGCAATACCACTACTTTAAGCCATGGCTGCTAACCACTGCTCAGCCACTGTAGTACGTGGATGATGTCTGTGTCCATCCTAAGACATTTATTAATATTCTGCAAGTCTATACATGAGGTAACATTCTGAGAAAATCTTGAAAACTGGCTCTGTGATATAGTTCAGAATAGCCTAACATGTTTTAAAGGACAATCTTAATAAAATTTGCCCTTTTTTAAGGTCTGTGCTAAAAGATGGGAAATTAAGGCATGGAAACGTTCAGTAACTTGCTAGAGATCACAGTGCAGGCTAAGGATACTTTGTGAGTGCCATAGTTCAGTCCTTGGCGAGCATGCCATTTCTTGTACTGAAACCAACTGGAATTCTGCATAGCTTGAATTCTGCTGAGTAGCAGAAGATGTGGAAGTTTAGTCTTTTGGTTCAGTCCACAGAAGTCCACCAGTTTTCTTGGCATTTCCTGTTTTTTATCTATTAAAGCTTCACTTTCCATCTTGCCATTTTATTTTTCAATAGTAACTGACACAACAAGGAATCACATACAAAAGGTATATGGTATTGTGAAACAATAGCACACTTTCAGCTCTCGCTGATATGTTTAAAATTTGAATACCTTCTTCTAGTCCCTTGATGCTTTGAGTTACTCATTGGGAAAAGTGGAAGAAATTCAAATTTACACATGGGGTGTAGTAAGAGCAACTATCTACTAAGCCATTGCAGATCATCAGACAAAAATTATTTCATTAAAAAATATAAACATGGAGTCATGAAGTATGTAATTCTGTTGGACATATATAAAAGTTGATACAGAAGCAGATGCATTGGGGCTTTTTTACACACAACCAGAACATACCACTAAGAAATAAACACCCTTTTCTGTAGCAACTGTGAAATACAAAATACTGAAGAAGTGAAAGTAAGTATAAGGAACATAATTTGGTGACTCAAACATCTCAAGATTCCACACGCCCATTAAAACAGAACAAACAATACCATGCTATCATAAACACAAATGCAGTTCTTTTCAGTAAGTGTAGCTCTTGTGAAGTCTCATGTGAAAAATCTAAGAAATTACACACATCAGCTTTGTATTGCATCAAAAGTGCAATTTGTATAATTCACTGCTTCTTTAATCAATGTGATGCCTAGGAGATTGGCAGTAGGAACACCTTAAAGTATTTGTGATGAAAATGTTGTTTCATTCATACAATGTCGACAGATTCTTAAGAACACTGAGCTTCTTAGAGATGTGGTAGCATGTTGAATTACATGGTTGGGAAGGAAATGCATGTTACATAGCCTTTTTGTCTTTCAGTTACAGTGCTGGCTTGAAGAAAATACCACGTACCAACAAAATTAGGAGATGTGTCAACACCAAAATTTAGATATTAAAGAATGAAGGCAGCAAATGATTTGTCCAGTCAAAACAAAGCCAAACAAATCAGACCAATTCCAAAGTGCTGCAGAAAGTTCCTGGCAAACTTATTCCTTGCAAACTAGTTCAAAGCTTCTTATCTGCTTAATTCTTAGACGACAAATAGCAGCAAAGAAAAACATTCAAAAACATGTAAGACATTGAACTAGTTATATGGCACCAGCCAGACTTTCCAGGGAATGACTAAGGACTGCATGTGAAAATCTAGAAACATCTGTCAAGAATTTACCAGTCCTGGCTGGTAAATCAGCTGGTTTCCAGGACTGATTTCTTGGTTTCCTTGGCAGCATTTTTTGCTGACAGAATGATAACTAAAATACTCAAATGTAAACAATGGAAGCTACATCTGATATGAGAGCCAGAACTTTGAGTTACTACTCCCTGTTACCAGAAGTACATCCCAGCTATAACAATCTGTAATGGCCATCTGCTGGTTACAAACTCAAATCATCATAGAAGATCTAGTTTAAAGTCATCTATAATCATAGGTGATGTTTCTTTGTTCAGCTATTGGATTTCATTCAGTACAAATTAACATGCAATTACTTGAAATAACGAGACTGTATTTGTTACTGATGAAGTCACTTTTGCTTTTAATGGAGAAATGTCAGCATCACAAACAACCTGCATACCTGGAGCTACAGGTCTGCAGAGGGGAGCTCCAGCCCAGAGACAGAGATCTGATCAGTACAGTTCCTTTCCTTCTCAGAGCTACAGCATTTCTTCAGGTTAAAAATGAGAATGGCTTGTGCAAAGGGCTCCCATTAAGCTGAAAAGCTAGGATCTCAGCTTTGGAACCTCCTGCAAAGAAGAAAGGGAGTACCAGCCAGCCAGCATTTTTCAAACAGTTTGTTTTGCTGTACTTGAAAATGATTTTGACTTCCATTTTAACAAGCTGCCCTGCAATCAGGTGACAGGTTCTTGCCCAGATCCACAGGGCTTGCTCTCGGCCTTCATGTTTCTCACCCGGACAGCATGGTGACAGCCAGAGGAGAAGACAATGTGGGCAGTGGAAGCCCCAGCACGGGGGGTCGGGGGGTGGGTTGGGGGGTGTCGTTGGAGGTGCAGCGTCCTCCAGGCAGCACCAGGGCTGTGAGACCCCCATCCCTGTGGGGCTCCCAGGGACATTATGCTGCCCACTGGCCATGTCCCGGGCCTTGGGGCATGCCACACGCTGTAGACCCTGCTGCTGTGTGGTTTTTCCCTGTGACAGCCCCTAGCAGAGCTTCTGTGCTCCCCAGCCGGGCAGGGAGTCTGGACACTGTGGGCTGCAGTGCTGCCAAAGGGAACCCGGCAGCTGTGGCATACTCCCTTTTGCCAAAAACGCCAAATCCCATGGATCTGTAAGACATGTTGCTGCGTGTAGGAGAAATCACAGTGTCCGAAAGCTAAACAAACTAAAAGCCCACATTTTCGCATTCAGTGCTCTTTCGGGATTTTCTAGGGCAGCACGGCTTCACGAAGCATCGCTTCAGCCCGCGCTCACCAGCAGATGGCGGATTTGGATCACGTATCGGCTGCCGCGGGCTCCCTCAGGCCCGGAGGAAGATGGCGGCCTGTGGTGACGCGGGAAGATGGCAGCGGCCGGCCCGAGGGGAGGTTCAGGGAGGCAGGGCGTGCGGCCGGCGATGGCGGGAAGGCCGGGTCAGGGGGACACGCGTGGGGCCGCAGGCTGGGCAGCGGGCAGCCCCTCAGGGGTTTACCACCTCTGGCCCTCCCGACATGGTGTGGGGCAGCTGCAGGGCCAGTCTGCCAGTTGCCTGCAACGTGGCTGCTGCGGGCCCTCCAAAACTCTCTCCCTTCGCCTTCCTGACGGCCTCCTTGCCCGGGCAGCAGTTGCCCTTTTGGGGAGTCTGAGTTACAGGCAGCCTTGCTGGCAGCTGTCCTCCATCCTGTCCTCCCGTGCTGCCCTTATATGCCGGGTCCCCACTGCTGTTGCCGCCTCTTCCCTACCTACGTGCAGCAGAGAAGTGCTGTTTGCCTCTGGTCGTAAAGGGCTGGGTGGGCCGCAGCGAAGGAAGAAAGGGTAATAAATCATACCCGGGCATTGTGAATGCTTTGTGCTCGCCACAGCTTCTGCTTCTGCTTCTGTTGAAGTCTGGTGCTCAGCGGCATGCCCAAGGTTGCCAGTCATATGCTTGCGGTGGAAAATGCCTGACCATCCCCAGCGGCCAAAGCTGCTTGAGGTCTGAGGAGGGGTTCAAGGCTAGCTGCAGAGACCCTGGATCTCTGACCTGATTTCCCCAGTTTTTTTGGTGCTTTGCAGCATAATTCACAGCATAGAAGTCAGTCTGCGCTCAGATTAGATAGCCGCATATGTTATGCGGCCGTATCTGATAGAAAAGTGAAAAACACATCTTTGTTTTCTTTGTTTGCTCACGCTGTTGAAAGACAAGCTGATAGAGCTTACAGGAACCAGATGCATACTGCTTATTATCATGCTGTAAAACTTCCTCATGCAAAAGAATGTATACTGTGTGGTGTGGTCTAATTTGCGAGAGTTTTTTCAGAGAAAAAGAAAGGCCATAGGTTCAGAAGTTCTGGTTTTTTTCCTGGAATTTCTGGAGCATTAGCAGCTGTGGCAGTTCCAGTAGACTAAACCAAATAGGAAAAAATACTAAATCAGGAACATGCACTTCACGGGAGACAAATATAGGTCCAATACCAAACATACAGTAACTTATCCCAGATGGCATTGCTGAACTGAAGGAACGCGACATGACAGAAGCAGCAGTGCCTTCTATCCAGTTCCTTTGTAAACACATTTTTTACTAGCACAACTATTAGAGAGTCCTTTGGCTCTCTATTTTCTGTCCTTTTTCCAGAGAAATGTCCCAAATAAGAGGAAGAATTGCTCAGTAAAGCAAGGATCTCAATGACAATTCTTAAGCCTCCCTGGTTGTGCCATGCTTCGGTGTTCCACGGCTGTCCTGTGGGTGAGCCGGGCTGCTCTGGGAATGTGGTTTCCTTAAATGAGGTCTGGTGTTTTCCTGTGTTGGTGTTGTGAGAACAAATTGCAAAGCTGGGTTTCACATGTGAAAAACGTTACCACGCTGAAGCAGTGTGAATATATTGCTCTGGGAAACTCAGAAAACTTTTATTAAAATGAATGGTCATTCATTAGCAGCAGTGATCTGTCTGACACTTTATGAGTCAGTAGCAGTGATTGCTCAGGATTGTTAAAGGCAACAGCCATGTAACTGTCTTTAGATGCTTCTACTCGCTCTTGTTTCTGTTCCAGAGTAACTTCGACATTCTCGAGGCAGGGCTGTAGGCTGTGGTACAGAGTGGAGAAGATCAGTGCGTGTGGTACATCAGGATTTCATAGCTGTGCAGAGCTATTGGGAGTCTGTAATTCATGGCTGCATGTACCCCGCTGGTTGTGTGATGCAAGTAAAACTCATGTAAAGCAACTGCGTGAAGTTCCAGGGGGGTCGGCATAAAAGTGCAGAACTTTTCTAGTAACTTGAGAATACTTAACTAGATCTAAGTTTAATACATTGTTCTGAATATGCAGTCTTCTACATTCACATAGTCTGTGCTTCCGTAGAATCATAGAATGGTTTGGGTTGGAAGGGACCTCATAGATCATCTAGCTCCAATGCCCCTGCCGTGGGCGAGGACACCTTCCACTAGACCAGGTTGCTCAGAGGCTCACCCAACTTAGCCTTGAACACTTCCAGGGAGGGGGTAGCTACAGCTTCTCTGGGCAACCTGTGTTGGTGCCTCACCACCCTTACTGGAAAGAATTTCGTCCTTATATCTCATTTAAACCTAACCTCTTTCAGCTTGAAGCCATTATACCTTGTCCTACCACTCCATGCCCTTGTAAAAAGTCCCTCTCCAGCTTTCCTGTAGGCCCCTCCAGGTACTGGAAGGCTGCTGTAAAGTGTCATCGGAGCCTTCTGTTCTCCAGGCTGAACAACCCCAGGTCTCTCAGCCTTTCCTCACAGGACAGCTGTTCCAGCCCTTAGATCATTGCTGTGGCCTCCTCTGGACCCGCTCCAACATTTCCATGTCTTTCCTGTGCTGAGGGCTCTAGAGCTGGATGCAGGACTCCAGCTGGGGTCTCACCAGACCAGACCAGAGGGGCAGAATCCCCTCCCTTGACCTGCTGACCACGCTGCTTTTGATGCAGTCCGGGATGCGGTTGGCCTTCTGGGCTGTGAGCGCACACTGCCAAGTCATTCTGAGCTTCTCATCAACCAGCACTCACTTGGCCAGGCTATTCTCAATACATTGTCTGCTAAGCCTGTGTTTCTGCTTGGGATTGGCCCTATCCATGTGCCAGACCTTGCAGTTCACCTTCTTGAACTTCATAAGGTTCACACTGGCCCACCTCTCAAGCCTGTCCAGGTCCCTCTGGATGGCATCCCTTCCTATCAGTGTGTCGACTGCACCACCCGGTATCATCAGCAAACTCACTGTGGGTGAATTCAATCCCACTGTCCATGTTGCCAACAAAGATGTTAAACAGCACCAGTCCCAGTACTGACACCACTCATCACTGGTCTCCACTTGGACATCAAGCCCTTGATGACATCTCTTTTGTTGCAACTCTTTGAGTGCAGCATTCAATTCTATATAGATAATATACTTCTTAAACTCATAGGAATTTCTAAGTTACATGCTGATTAGGTGTGCACTGAAAAGTATGGATTAATGTTCAGAGAAGTGCTAAGAAAACAGTCTTTTCCTTATTCACTGATAGGTGGTATAAAGTCCTGATATATCTTTTGGAGAAGCAGAAGATTGTCAAAGAAAGAAAGAGACTTAAGCATCTGGGGAAACACAGCTGCTGTATTGACATTTCTGTTAGCCATCCGCACAACAAATGGTTTCTGACTTTACAGTCCTTCAGCATTGCTTGAATTTTATTATAACACGGTTTGGGTTGTTAAATAACTTAAGAGATTTGACAAATATGAGTAATGATAAGTACAGATGTGTGTAGTGTTCCTTGTATTGCACTTGCAAGCTAAGCAGTATTAATCCCAAGAGAACAAAGTTAATAGATTTTCTATGCCAGTTTAAAGCAAAGATTTCATTGTCTGTCTTATAACCTGATTTCTTTTTTGGCAAGCTCTGATCACTGGAGATGTAAGAAGAATGTAAAATATAAAGAACTGCGTGCTGCATGGGATTATGCATACATTACTAAGCTTCTCCTTGAAAGTCAGTTAGTATGCCTAGAGTATAGAGAGCCTGCTGTCTGCCCGGCTAGTGAAAAGAGAAGGAAACTGTTGAGAAATAGATTGCTTCTGTATCTTAATAGATTCTGTTGGGATAAAGCAAAACAGTTATGAGTGTGACTAAACTTTGTACAAAAGTTCTCCTTGTACCATTTGGTAGAATTAATTATGTGACAGTAGCTGCCTATGATGTCATTTGTAAACATGTGAATTTCAGCTAAATTTAGTTTGTGATTTCTCACTTCAAAAAATGTGAAAATCAGCACTGGACAAAATATTCCAGAAATCTTTCAATGAAACACTTTAAAATGCCTTTGTTAGATAGGCATGACTGATGCTTGACTGCACTTCAGAACAGAATTACAGCATTTGGTGGTCACCTGTCCTTGTGCTCTATGTAAGGATAAGAGGTATTCCAGTTCTCTTGACTCTAGCCCTGTTTGGGTCAAGTTAACTGTGTCAGTTCATTTCATATGGGCCGGTAAGCAGCTGCTAGATAATGGCAGCTTTCAGTTCCTGCCAAGCTAGGCCAGATGCAGCCTGTCACCTTAGAAGTCACAAGGCAAAAGTAACGTAACTTAAAATGCTGCTTTGAATCTGTTCAAAAAACTTTTTCGGAAAGTTAAGGTTTCATGTTCATTTGCCCCGTTGATTATGTCTAGAAAATGTTTCCACTCCCTACATGCATTAGACATGCATGCGTCCACGCAGAAGTATATCTGAACAATTGTTTGATTTGTACATCCAAGTGTAGTTAAAAAAAATCAACCAAACTTGGTCAATATAACGAGTTTCTTGGGTGTGCGCAGCTTGGCAATTTTGTCACACTAAACAGTGGGTTAGCATCGATACTACAAGCTTCTGCAAGCAGAACCGTTACGCACATCAAAGGGAAGTCACACATGGTTATGTGTTTTATGTGTGTGGATACATATTTATATGTGCAGATACAAATTTATATGTGCATCCTCTTTCATTCTGCATTACGCCCATCGCTTGCTCTTCCTTTTCCTACCCTTTACCAGGAAGGGCAGGACAGAAAAAATATCTTGAACTGGTAGGCATGTGGAACATGCTATGTGTCATGTGCCTTTGAAGGGTGTCTGAAGCAGCAGATATGAGTAAATGATAGATAGAACAAAGGTTCTCGAATTTCTCTTGGGTGCTGAGTTTAGCACTGCGGGAAAAAACAGATATATTCAGTTTTGGTGAGCCTTGCACTGAATAGCAGCTACCAGAAAGTCATTCTGAATATATAGAATTCATAGTTTATTTTGAAAGAGGGAGTGTTCAGAGGTGTTTTTTACAGATAAAACCAGTACAGTAAGTTGTTTGAATAGCGCTTAACCAACTTCTGTGTCTTGCACATCATCTGAATTCTGTTTCATTACAGGATGTGGCAGCCTTGGAAACTCTCAGATTTTGATTTTGAACTTTAAAATGCAGTCAACTTTTTTATTTCGTCATGTTAGTATGTTTGACTGAACCACATAACTTTAATTGAAGTCTATGGCATAGTGCTTGGCAGAGATAACTGACATTGCAAGGCTCACTGAATTGCCAGCAGATTGCCTTTCCTGCAGAGTTGCATTGAAGAGCACAAGAGTGACTCCGAGGATAGATTTGTTTTCCTCCTTTGTGCCCACGGCTTGCAGGATACATGGGCTGTGAAGTATCTGGGTTGGAAGAGACAGCTGGGTTGAAGAAACACGGCCAGAAAGATGAGAAAGGCCAGGAGGTGGTCTGGGGTTCACACAAGGTTTGTGCCAGGCCACTTACTGTAGGACAATTTCAGCCATGCCTTCCCTCAGATCTGGCCACTGTTCAATTTAGAAAAGTGAGGATCTTCTTGTTTCTGGCTAGTTGTGTGATGTCCTCATTCTCTGCACCTGACTTGGTGCCCCACAGCTATGCCCCATTGGGAAGACGTCTGGAGAAAGTATCAGCCCTCTGAGCTGTTCCCTTGATCTCCCATCTGCACTGCCCGACGGGCTGTCACTTTCCTGGAGAGTGGAAAGCACTGACTGCCTGTATTGTGACCCTGCTGAACCAAGGCAGTACTTGCATTCAGTATATTAAATTGTTTCCAAGAAAAAGGGACTGGATTTCGGAAAGATTCAGTTTGGAGTTAGGGCATGAAGGGGACAAAACACAGGCTGAAGCAAGGCTGTGGCCACTGAGGGTCCTGACATAAAGTCATCACTGTCATGTCACTGAGTCCAATCCCTGCTATCATAACAGTTTCTGTGAAAGTGGGTTTCCTTTGATGACTTTTTCAGCGTGTAATACTTTCTTCTCCAGCTCAGTATGTCTGCTCCATCACTTATTGCTGATAGCACATTCAGTACGCATTTCACAGTGAGCTCCTGAAACTGCCGTGGTTTTCTAAACAGTAGCCTTCTGAATTGTGGCCTTACAAGCTTCAGTAATAAAGCCAAGTTTCAAATACTGAACAAGGACGACCTGCCTTGATCATAGAATGAGCAATAAAAGCAACCCATGCATTACAGAATTCTTTCTGTGTTGGTAATTGCTGTGACTATAATTAGAAATACATGTTAAAGTTAAGAGATTTCTCGGGAAAAAAGCTGCATGAATAACAGAGACTTCGGAGCTCATGGCATCTGTTTAATCACTTGCCTTATGTAGAAGTATAAATGCTCCAGTAAGATTACAGGTTGTCCGTTAAATTCAGATGTGCAGCAGCTCTCCATTGTGTTAATCCTTGCAAATTTACCTCAAGTACTGGCATTTTGGCTATTAATGGCCACGTCATGAGGCAGCAGTAAGACATGTGTTCCCTTGAAAACACTAGTTTCTTTAATCTCTTTTTTTGACCCGCATCTTTCTAACAAAAGAAAATCCCTTTCCAAGCTTTTACAACAAATATGCAAGTATAGAAGACAAACTGTATCTGAATGAAGCAAAATCCTATGTTTATAATTATCACATCCACTCAAGCCACTAAGCACATCCTGTTAAAATCTAGTTTTCCTAGCCCCATTTGTGTTTCTTTTCCCTTCTAAGATAAGGAATTTTATTTTTGCCTATTTTGTGTCATTTGGAATTTGTTTCAAAACTCATCTGGAGGAAGTGAGGAGGGATAGTGTACCTGTGCTGTCATAAAAAGGCATGAAAACTGCGTGAGTGCCTGATCAATCAGGCAATGAGATAATGGTCCTCGAGCTTTCTCTGAAGGACACTGGAGACCTTAGTAAAGGCCAGGGTGAGCATGGGCTGTGGCTCCTTCTCACCTCTGGAAACTGAAATCCAGCATTTAGTGAGGGACATGTTATGGTGTCATATTCACTTGTCACCCAGAACTGCCTTCAGTCTGACGCTGGGAGTTGGAAAGCTTTCTAGCAGTGCTCTTCCCTTACCGACGTGAACATACCACCATTCTTTCACTGCCACTGTCTCAGCCCTGTCTCCCTACAAAAGTGAAAACAGCACATCAGTTAATCCATTTCATTAAGCACCTGCCTAAACTAGTGCAGTTAATTTTTCCTGGGTATAGAAAGAGTGAGAGATAGAAGGTACACTAGCATCTGAGTTAAAGAGTGTATTAGGATGTTGTGGTCAGAACGGACCCTTGGGTTCTTAATTTAACACTACAAGGTTTCAAACTGCCTGGTCTAACAAAGACACTGGAGGCCACTTACATGAAAACATTCATATTCAGATTTTCCAACAGTGTTTTGACAAGCCGTGCCAGAAGAATGTGTTGTAAACATGAAGACATCTGGTCTTGTGTTTGAATGATATTTAATGCAGTGGAATTTATAATCCTGAAAACTGGTCAAATGTGAAAAAAAAATTACTTTATTCCATTGTATTTATTCCATTGTTTTTCCAGTTAAATAAAAAACTCATCTCTCTCCCAAGGAGGTGTGACTGGTTGAGGAAAAAACCTGAAGAGATACAACACACCTTGATGAAGTGGCCCTTACAATCTTTTGCCCAGTGGCAACTGCATTATCTACTGTTATGGAGGTCAAAGTCTAAGCCATTTTCCTGCAATGCACCTGGGGGTTATCGTATTCTTTCTTTTGTCACGGAAATAAATTGGAACTGTATGTGGCTGAGCTGAGCCAAATGTGAACCAGTGTGCAAGTGCTTCCTTGGAAACTCTGAGTAGGTAGATAGAGGGGGATGTTTCAAGCTCTGACAAGTCTCATCTTGTAAACTGTGCTCTCTGATCATACTCTAAATCAACAGAACCATCCAGTTTTACACTGTTTGGCCAAGCAGCATAAAGTGATAATTACATGTGTCTTTTCTCTGTTTTGGCGTAAGGCCCAGGTATATCAGGATTTGACAACTGTTGCAAATACAGGAACATCAGTGAAGTTTACAGTGTTTATTTATGTGAGTTGTGTAATTTTATTTGCATTGCTGCTTCGGTGAAGATTCCAGCTGAGTGAAGCATGTGTTTACATTTGTAAATAAGCCTACATGCATTGAGGGATTAGAATTTTAAACCAATACATTGTTGGGAGACTTACTTTGAGACAGATGTCTAAAAAGCCAGAATTTGAGTACAAAATGGTTAAAATGAAATATAGCAGAAGCCCATTAAGCTGGTCATGGTCTGCAGAAGGTTTTACAACTATGTTGTTGATACGTGGAGTCCAGCTCAGGTCTCTACCAACCGAAAGATGATGCTGTGGCTGGATGGAGAAGTCCCTATCACAAAACTCAAGAATCTACGACCTCACTTGCTCACTATGCCCCAGAGGACAAAAGCATAACCTTGGATGAACTGCTTTCCCACAGTCCTAGGTCAGAGTGGCAGCATGGACAATAGAGGCAGTTCATTCTTCTGTGCAGCGTGTGTGTGCGTGACCCAGACCATTCAGCCTAAGTTCGGTGTAGACCAAAGGAAAGCTCTTTCCTGTTACTGTTGCTAGCATATTTCTTCAAGAGCCTTTTCCTGTGCCCAATCCGTACGTTATTCTACTGACTCCTGGATTTCCACTGCAAAGCCATGTGGTTTGGCCAGCTGTGTTCCCTTTGCTGTTGTTTAAGTCCTGCATAAACAAGGCTGTGCTCTTCTTTTCTCTCCACCACACTCCTGTTAGTCCCCTCACAAGATCTGTTTTCCTTGTCCTTTGGACTACTCCACTGTCTGAGGGGAGGCAGGCTTTGGATTGCTTCTTGGAATGCAAAGGAGCTGTTGCATGTCAAGCGTTTTCTTGACTTTTCCCTTGAGTGTCTATAAGTGCAGGTTTTTCAGGTGACATCTACAGGCTCACAAGGCTTCAAAGAAGTGGAAAAAATCTTGGATTGTCACCATGTCCACAAAACGACTCCCCTCTTTATTTTCCATGTTTTGCCCTTGCTGTGTGGATCTCTTTTTCAGTTTGTTTCACTGCTTGTTTTCTGTGACTGTGCAGGTGTTGTTCACATAAGTCAGCCACTGCAGATTAAGAAAAATTATTTTGCCACAACAGTATGTGTTCTGTGAAAAATAATGGACTAAAAGCATTTTTCCTATTCTCACTCATACTCCAGAGTTTTTCCTTATAATGTTAGTAGAACGTTTGCATAGACCAAAGATAATCCAGTTCTCTTAGCATAGCACCAACAAAAAAGTTTAGGGGACTGTGTTGGCTTGTGTTGAATACTTTCTTAGGTAAACAATAAGATGGGGCATGGCATTAGTGTGAGTTAAGTGTAGGCCTACTAGCACTAACTAATTCCCTAACTTTGAGGTAGATCATTGCACAAAACAAGGTGTCCTGGTATGGGAACCTGGATAGAATCAGAGGGTATTGAAGGCCTCTGCTCTATCTAGCTCTTGGTAGAGCATAAAATATTGGACTGAAATACTAATGCATCTTCTTATTTCTTGTTGCAATAAAGTATTTTATTGAGTGCCAAAACTGAATCAAGAAAAGTTGAAACAAAACTTTTGCATTCTTGTTTAGGGATAAGTCACAGTCTATACTCTGGTCTTAGCTGACAAAGTGTGGGAGATGCATCAAGATTCTGTTTCAAAAGGAACTGCTTCTTTACAGAATAAAAAACAAAACCAAAACCAAATCAACCCAGAGCAAAAATTCACAAAAAAACAGACCTCTTCTAAGAACCACTGGGTGCCAGTATTGTCTTATGGCAGTATCATTTCACTGCATTTCCCTCCTGTATGAATTGTTGCTGTTTACCCTTAGCAATGACACAAGTCTTTCCAAATAGTGGTTTGTCCCATGTGTCTGAAACAGATTTGTGATACTGAATAGGGAGTCCCGTCATTTTTGCTTTACCTGGAGTCATCAGGAGGTCCCGTTTTCAACCCCACTGTTTATATGCTGTCTTCTTAATAACTAGCTTCCCAAAGGATCGCTAATAAATGCTGATGCCTGAAGGGCTGCTTTCCTGTGCTGTACACCCGGAGAGCAATGCTCCTGGCTGGCGGTGGGGATTCCTGCAGCCAGGCAGAGTGGGGTGGTCAGCGTGGCCCTCTACGACCTCAGCAGACGGTTTCCAAGGGAAAGCGCCTAGCTGGCTGCACCCAGGCCGCTATGAGGGACTTGAGAGACAGACTCGGGTTACTTGCCATTGCCTACTGTTTGCTTTCTTCCTCACCTACTGCAGCTTTCTGATTCAATGCTTGTACTAAATAATGGTACAAAATGTTTTTATGGTTAAACATTGATGTGTATTTTTTTTAAACACATGCAACAGAGTGACTGTAAAATGGTACCACAACTGAAGTTCCTGTGGCATTAAGTTGATACCATCTCTTTGGCTCTGGCTTGAGTATGAGGGTTAAATGTTGCAGTGTTTGTAGTCAGTATTGTTTTTTTCCAAATGCTGTCAGTCTTGCCAGGAAACAGCTCTGCTAGTCTGTTAACATGGGGAGTGGATTCAGTGAGATAGCTCTGTTGTCTCACAGTTTAGCTGGTCTGTGTGTCATTCTTTTGGATGCTGTTTCATTGAATTCTTTCCTAACTATATTGTTGATATTGAGCACGCGGAAGTTTTAATGAAAACAGTTGAACTGGGTAATCAAAGATGTCATATTGGAACTGCATACCTGCTTTTGTGGCTGGTAATTAATTTAATTAATGGCAGCGAATTTAAGGGATCAGTGACAGTTTTTTTGCTCATAGACAGCAAGCAGTAACTAATGTATACGGTGACTTCAGAAATGTGAGCAGGTTATTTATTAATCGTCAAAAGCTCAAACCAATCTGTGGCTAGACCTAACTAAATTTCCCCTAGAAATAGAATCATAGGATCATAGAATGGTTTGGGTTGGAAGGGACCTTACAGATCATGTGGTTCCAACCCCCCTGCCAGGGGCAGGGACACCTTCCACCAGACCAGGTTGCTCAGAGCCCCGTCCAAGCTGGCCCTGCACACTTCCAGGGATGGGACATCCACAGCTTCTTTGGGCAACCTGTTCCAGTGCCTCACCACTCTCATAGTAAAGAATTTATTCCTTATATAGATCTATATAGAACACCAAAAAAACATGGTGTTTAATTAAGATAGGTGTTCTCCTGGAGCATTATGCAATGCAACACACAATGCGGAGCTTAATTTTTCCAGAAAATTTTGTTTTAGAACCACAGCTTTTCTGACTGTAAATATAAATAATTAATTTATCTCCCTCTTATGCTGAATTCTTCTATTTCACAAATATTCGAAGTCTCATTCCTGCATAGAATTTCCAGCTCATAGTCTTTCCACTGTGACTGTTTGCTATTTGGTATGTACTTCTAATCTTGTTTTGGATAAAATTTAAGAAGGCAATTCCCATTGTGAATTAAGTTATGCCATTACAGAAGAAAGTTTGTGTATTTAGAAGGAAGTTAGTGAAGAGTGACCAGAGAGACAAATGCATAGTCTAAGTCAAGCACACTCAAGGATGCAACTGAGTAATAATGTGCACTGTTACTGTAAAGGAGTTCATGAAGAAATCTACTGCATTTTTTTAAATTTGTGGACAGACTATTCATTAGTATAGTTTGTGATTTTTTGGTTTTCCCTGAAATTTTTTATTAAATTCATCTGGTGTCATAGCTGTGTTACAGACATTTTGCCTCTCAGCCACACTGGTAGCCTCCTGTACACAGCTGAAGGGACAGAGAGTGTTTTCATGGGGATTCCTGTAGGGAAGGTGAACCACAGACTTTTCAGTGTTTGTGCTGAATCATTTCCCTCTCCCTGAGCCATCTTTTGGGTGTAATGTCCTGTCAGGCTCGCATACATGATAATTCAGTTTCTAGTGGTGTAGCAGCCTTGCCGCCCTTGTCTTGGAAGTCAGATCTGAAGCCGTCTCGCCACTTGCCTGCGAGGGTAATGTCACGTGGGAGTCTCATCTTCCTTCGCCACTCGTAGCAGTATGCTTTAATCTCCTCTCTAGCAGCAGGCCTACATGCCAAACGTACCTTCAGTGGTGGCTCGCTGCCCAGGGCCCCATATAGCAGAACACTTGCTTTCCAAACAGTTGCCCAGGAGCACCTGCAAGAATAGCACAGCTTCTTCAGGCGATGCTGAGGGGGCCTGGAAATGCGGCCGCATGCTTGGGATGGTCAGACTTGCTGGCTGCGATGCTCATGCCAAGGCACTGGCACTTCCTGTAGAAATGTGGCACCTGCTTCCCACTCTGGCACGCCGCAGCCGCGGCATAGGCTGTAGTGCTATGCCAGAGGCATGACGGATCACTCACCCAGCTGCTGCCCTGTGCGGGACGGGATGAGCCTGGAGGAAGAGGGGGATCTCTGGGTTCATTTTCAATGTGTTCCGCAGAGCTGCCGTGAAAGAGGCAGCGCTGTCAAGTTGTTAGAGAACTCCCCAGTCATGGGATCATGCTGAAGTGTACCCAGAGAACATTTAAAATTGAACTTATGTGTGACATTGACAGCAAGAGAGTAACACTGGCTCAGCAAAGACCTGAAGACCAGTTTTGGAGATGATCTTCAAGAGCCTAATCTCACGTCCACAGGAACCAATGGGAATTTTTAGATTTAGCTGTGGTGGTTGTTGTCCAAATGCAAAAGAATAAGCAGTTGTGAAACAGGGTCAGGGAATACGTTTATAGACGGGAAACAAAGATTAGGACTTTTTTTACCCTGCTGCATAAATGGAAGAAGAGCAGCCTGAAAGTATATTTGCACAGGTCTTAATATTAAAATTCCTTTGGAGAATATGCAAATGTTACTCTTTGCATTCTGACCAGAGAACACTCAAGGTCTGAAAGAGCAACCCTATGACCATCAGGTGAGAAGACAGCAGCAACATGAGTGGCAAACAGAGGAAGAAAATTCATTCCAATTTCTACAGCAATTCAGTGTTCTGTTTCCAATCTGGTAAATTTGGTAATGGGAACAAATTAGGTAAAGAATCTGGGGAAATGTAAGCGCTGATGCGTATATTGTTGTTACTGATGTCCTAATTGATTTTTTTCCCTGAAAGAGACATTCATTCTCGTTAGTGCAAAGGCCATATAATTCAGTTTTCAGCAGTATTTTATTTGTTACTATGCTTTACAGAATTTTGTCAGCTGGAAGAAGGAAAACAATTATTATTTCTAATATCTCATACAGCAAGTGTGGTCAGCTTTTTATGCTAGCCTTTTCTGTTGGCTAAAGTCCCTAACAGGAAGTCTTACTTTCCACTTCTCTTACACCTGTCCCTGATATTTGTTGTAAATATGAATTCTGCTGTGATCCTAAACTTCTACCAGCTCGCTGACTTTTCTGAGAGTAGAGGCACTTCTGTAGCTATATCTAGACCTACCACTGCAGGACATCAATGCAGAGCATTGAATATATGCTCATACATAGTGCTTGAAACTCTGACGGTCTTCTGGTTTTACTCTGTTCAATAGCTTCTGGTTTTACTCTGTTCAATAGCTTGTTGCTCTGGAATGGGTGATACTGGATCAAAGTGTCCTGAAAGAATCTGATTGCTGAGGTCGCAGGACTTGCCCTTAAATCTGTCTTGATCAGAAGAGCTGCTTGCTAGATAGCAGTTTCTGGACTGGTTCCACTGAAAAATGCTGGTAGTGGGTGAAGGTGTTGTGGCCCCTGTGCAGCACAGCCAGTAACCTCTTGCACCAAGAACCTGGGAGAGGAGGCTGGTTAGACTGTGAAAATGGGCAAGACTTAGATGAAAAATGAAAGCCTATATGATTGTATGTCTCTTTGCCCAGACCTACATCTGAGTGCTGTCGGGAACTGTAGAACATACTTGGTGTATTCAAGACAGGTATGGAAGAGAGAGGAGCAGATGACATTTAAAAGCTTTTCTGCGCATAACTTTCCTGAATTTGGCCAAGGCCTGCCAGCCTGGGGCATGCCCACATGCCAAAGAGCAGCATTTCTAAAACTGGAACCCAGAACCACTTCTGCACAGCGCATGGTCGTCTTGTGGAGCTTGTTGCTCTTGTTGCTGAGCTCACTGAAGATCAAAGCCTGAGAACTGTGATTGCCTCTTACATGTGTGTGGGTAACAGAGGTACATGACAAGGATTAAAAATCCATCTCCTAGATCTGCACAGCAGTGTATGCTGTGGTTGACCTCTGCCTTACCCTCTGCAGTTTTACCCCTAGACCAAGCTTGTAAATTGGTCTTCAGAAGGAAACCAACCCTGGTTTCTGCTGTCCCTTTAGAAAAGGAACTATTTTCCAAGGCTTAAGGCCTGCTTTGTGCCACTATAATTTTTCTCATCAGATATGGAGGGACTATTGTGAGACGCATGCCATATGTTGCAGGTCTGTGTTTATGTACATATTACTCTCTGTATCTGCTGGAATCTGTGTTAAACAGCAGCTTGGTTCTTCACGCCTCTGACTATTCAACACTGCTAGTATTTTACACTGAACTGTCTCGATAATTTATTAATCCCCAAATTACTCAAAACGGAGTTGCCTGCTTTTTCAGATGTGAAAAGTGTGTCTTGATTTTCCTTTTGTCTCGTAAAACACACAAACATTTATGATTATCGAATCAAAGTTGTTCTAGCTAAAACCTAAAGACTGCTTTGTTTTCTAGGAATGTCTACTCCCATTGACACAGATGATATAGCCAATATGGGTTATTGTGTCAGTAATCTACGGTCTCTGGGAATGTCTCAGATTTACAAGAACCCCCATTTCTTTTCTTCTTTGCAATTTATGGTTTATAATTTCCTGTTTTCCTAGTATTTCCAAAATATATCCTTGGAGTTTGCCTTCATATGATAAAAAAGTAAGAAGTTCAGACTTAGAGAGAAACTTGCAGTTAATTTGCTTTCTGGCACCTAAAGGCCAAAGAGCAACAGGACTTCATTGGGTGACCATATGGGAAAACTCTCAGCTTGCCTTGTTTCCGCTTTCTCAGTAATCTCTGCATTTGCAGTGAATCAAGGCACTGAAAAGTATTCACAGCTCACAGCATACTGAGGCCAATATACTGGAAAATATATTGTTCCGTCCTTATCCCCATGGCTCAAATCATGTGACTCGACCACTGGTGAAGTCCCTTCTGTGTTCTTCCCTGGCGGACCACAGATTTGGCAGACTGCTCTAACTGACAGCTTGGTGCAATGCTCTGAGATAAACTCCAGGCTTAGATTTTGTTTGGGACACAAGGTGGTGTTAGGAAGTGCAGTTTGGGACATTGGAGAAAAGAGAAGAGCTGGACCTGTTTCAAGAGGGAAGTGTCTTTTTCCTCAGCTGTAGCACAGCAACAGTTTAAGTAGAGGATAAAAGGAGAAAATACTAAGTCTTATCCATGTTAAAAGTCAGAAATCCATCTGCCACATCTTTTTCCTTGGAATGACTCTGCTGTGACCTTGAGAAGGAAGTTAACTTTTATAGAATGGAGGCCTTAGTGCTAACGCAAGCTTTCTCACTGAAAGAAGAGATGGTGGGATGGTCCAGGCCCTAATACTGTTCCATTAGTGAAACATAATCATTCTGTCTTCAACAGACTCCAGCAACTGCACCTGGAGCTGTGGAAGGTGTGTTCACGGAGTTTCTCTTGGGTCCCAATGATCCTGCTATTGAGACCAGTTTATAAAGAGAGAAAGGGAAGATGCTTTGAATATCAAGCTATAGCAGCTGAGGTTCTGTGTGTATGGAGACTACTAAGGACTAGATGCCCAGAGTGAGAGACCCTCTGGGAAAATAACAGTAGGAGAGAGGCAAAATGAATATTCTACGTTTTGGAGTGGAGGTGCTAAGGCCAGAGATAGGGCTTTGCATTGAAAATGTCTTTGCAAGATGACAAGGAATAAGAGGAGATCTGAATGGTGGAGGACTTTGACTTGGCAGGAGAAGAAACTGGAATTGACCCAAGAAGAAACGATGAATTTGGATAGGTGAGAGCGGATGTGAGGACTCAGTAGAGACAGTGTGGCAAGTTGTGCAAACCGCTGGTGTGGTACTCTGCTAATTGTGCTCAGTTAGCGAAAGGAATATGCATGATAAGACATCTAACACTTTCTCATTTCCTAGACATCTGGAGGACAGGATCTTGCCAGATGTAGTGATTTGTAGGAGTCCCATTCCCACTTTCTCCCTCCTACCTGCCCCCATGTATGTTCTGCTCGCAAGGTTTCTTGTGATGGGCTGGGTTTGGGTGGATGACACCACTCGGATATCTCTTGCTAGACGAGAAATTGCTTCTTTGTGCCTCTCTTTCCTTAAGGCATGAAAAATATTGATAAATGTGTGGAAAAAGGCTTGGATGGATGAAATAGTACATTACGTTTGCAACCCACAAACCTCTCATCACTTCATCTTGGAATCACGAGGACCTTCCCCCTCACATAGTATGGGACATATGCATCCTATTTTGCATGAACTGCTAGAACTTTATATCTTGGGCAATCGTATGAAGACCTGGTTTCATTCTGGGTAAAATACAGTCCAGAGAACAAGGAGTGAAGAATTTTCTTACGGTTGATGGCCTAGAGCGACATGTTGCAGAAACCACAGACTCAAACGTGAACTGATTAAGCAGAAATCATTCTACTTTAAAAGTTTCGTGTTGAATGGGAGTTAAATATCCTGCTGTGGTGCTTGTTACTTGTGCTGATGGTTACTGAAATACTTTCAGTGAACACCATGCAAGATAACTTCAAAAGAACATGCAACAAAGACTTGTGAGATGGCATTAAGAGAATTGTCCTGTTTGATTTTATTAAAACTTATTGTCTGGATACTTATTCTGCTGCCATAGTGCTTGTCAGCTGATTTTCTTTTATTCTGTCTGTTATGTCCATGACTAAATGTATGATGGAGTCCCCTGTAGGTGGCTTTCCCCATAACAAGTTATTTTTGGATCTCATTTCTTGACCTTTGTGATTTTCTCACCAGCTTTTAGCCTTCCTGCTTTCTGAGCATGAGAGGCAAAGACACATCATTTAACTCATGTGCATGTGACAATGCAGGCTTTCTCCTATCTCAGTTGAGGGGTGACGCAGCACAAGGTGACAAAGGCATTTTTCCACTGTTCCATTGTCTGCTTAGTTTTTCTGTCTTGCACTGATGTGCAGTGAGGCTGGGAGGAAATACTCTTTGTGAGACAAAAGGATATTCCAAGTGTGAAAAAAGCAGGCAGGCATATAAATGAACGTTAAGCAGTGATGCAATTTTGAGCTGAAGGGTCAGAGGTAGCAAGGAACTCACAGTCACTTGCATTGAACTAATAATTTTCAGTCCATTCACCAACCCATGTGGTCATGATTCAGCTGACTATTTAAGGAGTTGCTTCATTTTAAGTTTCTGAAGAATTTCTCAGATTCTTATGCTTAAAATTATTTTTTTCTCCCTTAGTGCACCTTAAGATGGAAGTTTCACTAGAAAAGCTAAGTGGTATTTCTCATTTTCTGACAAGTGCAAATTTTTGGCTGACATCTGAAAAACTGCCTTGTCTTTTCTTCCCCCATTGTTCCATGTTTGGAATCTGGGATGAAGGGTTGCACATGAAGGAGATAAGTGGGTACTAGAATTAGACCCAGTGTTCCTTGGAGATTTGCAGGGGAGGGATTTATAAATTAACACATTTCTTCAGTGGAAAAAACTGTAATAATCTGACATTCTTTAAGCAACTGTCTGTGAAACAGTGTAGTACAGGCCTGATCTGTCCACGTCCTCTTGAGTGTGTGTAGTGCCTTAGCTGTTTCTCTGCATAAGGCAGGTGCATCTGCATCATTCTGCCTTTAAAGATAACAGTGGAGAGGGAGGCTTCGTACTGTGTCCTGTGGGTGCTGTCAGTGAAGGGCTGAAACTGCTGGCTGTTCAAACTCTTTATCAAATGTACTAATGGCTCACATACGCCCTGTTGCAGCCTGCAGTCACAAGTGACCTAAGAAGTCTTGAAAATGTTTCTTTAGATAATGGTGATTGCAAAGATCCTGTGCTGCTGAAAAGTCATGAGATAAAACTTTAACCTGCAGGATCTTGACTTCTAGAAGGCACAGCCATTACAAAGCAGGGTACTGTTTGGCTGCAGAAAACCCTGTTGTCATCTCTCTTGTGTTAGTGTTCTTGAAAAGGATGAAGCAGGAGAAGGGTTATTTCAAGCGTGTAGGAGAGTTTTGAGCACTTCTGTAGAACTTTGGAGGACACAATGTTCCAACTTTGCTCTTGTGTGGTTGTAAACCTCTCTGTTGATGTTGACGTCAACAGTGTGCCAATGAGCGGGACTGCTGGACCCAGCAGCACAGCATGTAAACTCTTGCATGCTGTCTGGCTGGGAGAGGACTCTTCACCTATCAGAAATTAAGTCCTTAAAGATGTGGTGTGTTTTCCGTGCTGTAGGTGTTGGAACGTTTGAGTCAGGTTAGCAGTCCCGAGGAAGCGAAGTCTACAGAAAAAACAGGTCTTTATAATTTGTAGCAGCATCATCCTCAAGTTGAAAGCTCCCAAATGTGTCATTTGACTTCTCAGCAAGATACTTTTCCTGGAATTTGAAAAGGTGACACACTGGTGACTGACCGACTCACGAGGCTGAAGTCAAATTAGCTGACTTCAAATCAGTCAAACTAGTTGCCCCTTTACTCCGCTCTTGCCCCTTTACTTCACTCTTGTGTGACCCTACCTGGAGTACTGCATCCAGCTTTGGACCCCCCAACATAAGGACATGGATGTGTTGGGGCTGGTCCAGAGGAGGGCCAGGAAGGTGATCCGAGGGCTGGAGTACCTGTCCTAGGAGGACAGGTTGAGGGAGCTGGGGCTGTTCAGCCTGGAGAAGAGAAAGCTGTGGGGTGACCTTATAGCAACCTTCCAGTACCTGAAGGGGGCCCACAGGAAGGGTGGAGAGGGAGTTTTCACAAGGGTGTGAAGTGATAGGACAAGGGGGAATGACTGTAAACTAAAAGAGGGCAGATTTAGATTAGATATTAGGAAGAAATTCTTCACCATAAGGGTGATGAGACACTGGAACAGGTTGCCCAGAGAAGCTGTGGCTGCCCCCTCCCTGGAAGTGTTCAAGGACAGGCTGGATGGAGCTCTGAGCAACCTGGTCTAGTGGAAGATGTCCCTGCTCATGGCAGGGGGG
>Ga0065711_1027083_pt1 | contig 54481 bp, 27 predicted proteins | sample Hoacrofraction12_FD_59098 | JGI IMG/M metagenome (GOLD analysis project Ga0065711, IMG submission 59098) | Hoatzin crop microbial communities from Cojedes, Venezuela - Epithelial fraction 12 v2 (version 2) | ecosystem: Host-associated > Birds > Digestive system > Esophagus > Crop | place...
TTTTTTTTTTTTTTTTTTTTTTTTTGGCCTGTGCTGGAGTCCATATGTAGATGCCACCTCAGCCTTGCCTTCAGCAGAGATAGATACTTTCTTGAGGCCTTGTGGCAATAACATTAATACACACACAAAAAAAATATCCAAAAAGGATTAGAGTTGGCTCTTACGTGAAGAAAAGACTGAGGAAAGGGTGCTTGCTAATAAAGAAAGATGGAGGCAGCTCTGTAAAGCATTTGAGGATCTCCTGTTCCCAGTTCAGAAAACTTCCCATTCAACCAGGATGAGACCTTACACATGATCCTTTAATCTCAGACCAAGATCAGCTTTTAAACCCATTGTAACCTTTATTTTGGGACTAGGCTCTTGTTATAATTATTCCCTGGCTTCTCATTTTGATTATTGCAAGATTCTCTACTACCAGCAGAAGGTTATCTGCATTTATTTTGTTGGTACTGTTGTCTGAGAGGTGGTGGTTGGCTCTTAGTGGTGGGTGTTGTCCCTTTCTGGGTTTGCTTTCATCAGGAAGCACTGTGAAGCAGCTGGAAGAAATCCTTGATAAATATAATAATCATGACTGATACACAATTTCCTTCCATGATGTGTCACATAAGATACTCCCAGAGTTTGTGTTACAGTGGGCTGATGCATAACTGAATGTAACGTATGTCCCTAGATCCATATCTGAGAAAATATAGAATACTATCACCCTACTAACAATAGATTCCTTATCTGGCAAGAAGCAAAATGATCCTTGCTGGTATCTTTACGAACCATCATAACATGACTGAAAAATAACCCTCTAGTGTGAGGTGACGGGGTGTTTCTTGGAGCACATCCACTCAGCTCCCCAGGGAGACATACCTCCGAGTAATTCTTAGGGGAATATAGGGGTGTGAATATTTGCCTGGGAGAGAGAGAGTAGGTTTGTTGTTGAAAATATACTATCAGTGCCAGAAGCAGGATATCATATGCTATTCCAATATATTTAGTGACATTTGGAAGGCCTGAGGAGACAGGACTATTTCAAAGGAGCAGCGTGTTACAGAAAATAGTCTTTAAATCAAAGGGAAAAAATGGGAGCTAAGGAGACAGACTGATGATACGCTGAAGAGTTCAGTAATCGTCAGCCCGTGATCTTTGGTCTCTTCTGAAATTCTGTCAAACTCTGTCACTATTACACTAAAACTTTTCTGAAACAAAAACCAAGACTCTACATAAAACCAAAATAAATCATGGGCTATAATAAGGAACTCGTCAAACATTTTGAAAAGTAACAAGCAAGTAGCAGGGAATGTTTTACTAACCTGGTACTTCTGGTTGGTTACAATTATTGATATAAAAACTTCCTTGGAGGTCTATGGCTCTCTTAGGATGGCCACCTCTTATGCTGAATTGCATGTTTCCCAGGCAACAAATGCATTTTGCTTCTGTGCTTTAAGTTTATTTAGGGAGAAATGAGCCCATCAGGATGTAGGGGACCTAAAAAGGGGAAGGAAGAGGTACAGTTGCAACAGGAGAATATCAAGGAACAAGCAGAAAAGAAAATAAGCTTTATTCTCACTCATAGCCGGGTCCTGTATACCTCAGCCCAAGGAGTAGCCCCAGTGAAGTTAGTGGGGAAACCTGTGCAATGCAGGAGCGAAGCTGGCTCCAAATTGGAGGCATTTATCTGAAAATGCCTTAGAAGCAGAAAATCTATCAGATTTCAGTTAAAATAACAACAATTCTTTGCAGGCCTGCCAAATGTCTGCAGGCTTTGGGTGATTTATTGTCAAATCAATGCACGGTGAATGCCGAGGTCTGCGTTCCCCTCTTTCCATGCCAAACAGAGGAACCTTCACAAGACCTTGGCACTTGTCAGATTTAAATCCTTGGGGCAGTATTTCTCACCTCAAATGCAAAATTCACCACTTCCCTGTGAAAATCGGTATGGTTGAGAACTGTGTGTGTGGAGCACAGCTCACTGCTAGCATTTATACAAGATTCATTATGTGGGTTTTGGGTTTGTGCTAGGTAGTGTCAGAATCTGGGGAGAGGAACTGCTAATTGTCCTCCACCTCCTTCCCCAATAAGCTTAAAATAGCTGCGTTAGAGCACAGTCTGGGCCTGCCCAATCTCAGTGCTGTTTTTTAGCCACAATCTTCTCGTTCCCACTCCCTCAGCTTCTTTGAAACATAATGAATTGGAATTACATGTAAATGCCAGCAATAATTCAAAGGGAGGCTGAAACACAATGTCTGGCCTCTAATTAGTTTTGCAGTGTGTGGCCTGTAAACTTGATGATAAATGAAGCAATTAGCCATCAGTGGCTTCAATTAGATGGCAGTAAAAATGGTAACAAAATAAAGTCACCAGTGAGGAAATTTGCTCTGAAAAGTGCTGCTGTGGGTTGGCTTTAAGCTTCACAATGAATTGGGGCTAATTGGCTCGTTTGTTCATTGTTTCTTGCAGGCAGCGCAACCGCCTAATTAGCGAGCGCTTTCCAGGGCCCAAAGAAAACAGGGAGGGAAGATGTGACATTGCTCCTCTCTTGAGGAGCAGCCTATCGCCCCATATTGAGCAAATCACCGTGGGGAGAGCACACCCTTCTCTTGCTCCCCTCTTTTGGAAGAGGAGCGAGCTGGTTTGCACCATCTGCCAGATAGATAGATAGTCACTTAAGCCTTGTATCCCATAGCACTTCTCAGACCTTTGATGACAAACCAAACTTCAGCAGAGCCCTTTCAGACCCTTTTCTTGAAGCAACAATCAGAAGTCAGGAGCTGGCTTACTGACATTGTACAGGGAGGAGAAGCAAAAGGCAGAGCAAGCCCTGGGACTGCTGAGCCTAGCAGAGCTCTCCAGCTACGCTTCACTGTGTAGCGTGTGGCTCTGTTGGTATTGACACCTAAGTGGAGGAAAATAACAACGCTACGGTACTTTCCTAGTGAGAGATTCACCAATGTTTTCCCACTTTGACCAGTATTTTATTCAAAGACACTCCCCTTTGTGTAAACAGGACAACTTAATTGCTACTGAAAGCAGACAATAGGGGAAAAGAGTCAGGCTGGTGGTAAAAACTCTTTTCTGTCTGTGATTCTGGATACATGCGTCTGTCCTCGCCTGTAAAGGCATGCCTATCAATGATGATTACCATTATTTTTACTGGGAGACACTGTGACTCTCTCATTTCTCATAAATGCTTTTCAAAGATGGTGAAGCACAAATAAGATAAAAGCGAAGTGTGAAAACACAAGAGATTTGAAAATCAGGGTTTACGTTTTCAATTAGGAGACTTTGTTATTGAAAACAAGAAGCCAATTTGTCAGAAGCAAAGGCTAATTTGTCTTCACCTCAGAAGACCGGAGGGAAACAATACACCCTGCTCATGCCAAACCCTCTGGCTGGGGAAAATGAAGGGCCACTTGATTCCAGTTGTCCTAGTTCAGCATCTGTAGGAACTGTGGTACATGTTTTAGAGCATAATGATTATTCCTTTCTGATGCTCGTGGTATCCTAAAACACATTCTAATCTAAATACAGCAACTGGAGGGGGAAAAATGGTATTACAGTGTCAACACCAGTTATGTGATTCAGGAGTAAACTAGTCTGGCCCTGCTGACAAATTTGATTTTGAAGGTGTTAAGCCCATCTGCTTCCACTGAAGCTATTGTCTTTCACTACAGATTTTACCAGAATGATACCACGATGACTTGGAGAGTCTCTGTGGAAATGACAAATCCACTTTGATACTATAAAAACGCTGCTGTGACACATAGTAATTAACACTGAGCTTGCTGCATTGTTTTAGCAGCTCTAGGTTGACATCTTTGGTGGCACTTCACTCATGGTGCATTCATTGCGCTGCACCCTCAGAGTTTTACCTAAAGCCTTTTGCCTGCTGATCTGCACTTCTGGGTGTCCTCACCCATGCCTCCAGGAGCCCCACATCCTGCAGGGACTCCTGCCCGCATCAGCCGGCTGTGGCTCAGACCCACGCTGTGCTCTGCAGAGACCTGTGTACACTCAGGAGATAAAAGCAAACGTTCTAGAAAGCCGGGATGTGTTTATGTGCAAAGTGATTTTCACTTACATGTGTCTCAACTCTACTGAATATCTTTTTAAGCTCAGGAGGTTCCTCAGTATTGCTGGCATTCCCTGGGAAAGACCAACAACCTTACGTGCTCAGAGAAGTGTACCTATTTCAAAATGACAAGTTTCCAACAGTACCCTGCTTATTGATTAAAACCAACTATCTCAGGAAGAAAAATCAAAATTTCAGTGCCATTCCCTCAGTTCCCTGAGTAGTTGAGCTGTGGTGTTCAGAAAGACTTTGTGGTATTTCAGAGAACAATCTACCATTTTGCTTCTCTTCAGGGAAGTGTGAAGTGATGCAGTTAGCAATCCTGGCTGACATCTGAATTCTTAACAGGAGGAGAATATTCTTGCAGAGCGGAGAGAAATAACTGAGGCTGCATGGCATCCCCTGCTAGCTGTGGTTATTATCAGTATACATATATTGCTAGCAAACTGCTGGGCTGGACGTTTAGCCCATAAACTAAAAATACTTTTAATGTTTTGCTCCTCTGTTCAGAGATTTGCAATTGGAAAAAAATAAGGTTGTTATTTAAAAACAGGCTGCGAAAATGAGACACATAAAATATTGCAGTATTTTTATTATATATAAAATGAATTCTCTGCATTTGTTTTTTATTACTGAGTTACACACAACAAATGAATATGCTCTGAGCCAACAATTTCTACTCTGTTACACATGTGCACTGTGTTCCTCTGACTGCATTGGGGTTTGACTAAGCCCTTCTACCCAGTTGAAAGAGTAGGCTGAATGATATTAGCTTAAGCAATGAGAGTCAACAGGAAATGGGGGATTTGGGATCTGAGTAGTAAAAGGAGACTTGGAGCATATCATTTGAACAATGGCAATTCTTGGCATCCAGTGGCTTTTTGCTAAAAATGAGAGTATATTCCTCAAAGATCTCCAATTTAAGGAATGTGTGGTGGGCTTGAAAGGGCTCAGAACCTCTTGCCTGAATGACACCACTGGGGCTGGAGGGCAGATGAAGACTGTAATCGCTTCCAGTTGTCTGCTTTGTACGGTTCAACAGGAATGAGTTAGAGAGCATTACTGTGAGCAATGCCAACGTGTAAGACATTTTGGATCACCAGTATGTTAAAACTGGTTGAATCTTAGAGTTAACAACATAAAAAACATAATTATGATCTTACTGTTTTATCTGCAGTGGTGACACAATATCTTGCCTACCCACTTCACAGCTCCCTGTAGAGTAATGGCTAAAAGCCAGATAAAATTGCCTAGAAAAACTTCAATATCTTTTTAGATTCAATGTAGAAAGACAATCACAACATAATAAAGAACAAAGTCCCCTCATCTTGAAGTAGCTTCTAGGAAGCATGCAAGGTCTGGACCTCCTTATGCTTACTTCAATATTAGAGTGTCATATCTTTGGAAAGATTCCTGATGTACATCAGTGGAAGCCAGTAAAGAGTAAGGTCTGATAACTTAATGCAGAGATGAATAACAGAGTAGATTAACAATCACAAATCATCCAGTATTGGAAGAGAACAAAGCTTTTCATCGTGAAACTGTATCTGGATGCAAGCAGCAGAATAGGGGTTTGTCACATCAGAGCACCTTCAAAAACACAAAGCAAACAAAATCAAGATCAAAGAGAAATTTGGGAAGCTGGTTTATAGAAGGATCTGAGCATTGCCGTTGCCAGGAAAGCTCCTTTTTTTTTCTTCCTTTTTTTTTTTTTCTTTTTATTTCCCTAGTCCATTGACTATGGTAACACCCTAAAGGTAGGAAGCAAGTCCATGACCCTTTCCATGTTGGCCCACAGTGCAGCATTAGGCTGTGTAATACATAAACCATATGTTGTCAAGCAACAGCCTGGCTCATCCTGCATGCTAATATTAGAGAGGACTGATACCATGCCACACGATCTCCACCTGTAGCTGTGCCTTGAACATCTGCATTAGTTTCAAATTGAATCTGAACCCTTCAGCCCCAGTTCATGCCGGGCTTTATTCTCATTTTTCTTCAGTGATTACTCTCTGCTCTTCAGTGATTGCTGTTACTGCTTAGAGCAACAGGAACAAAGACTGGAAATTGCTCTACATGCACACATGCCCATGATTTACCATTCTCGCCGTTAATACAAGATGGGATGTTGAAGATTAGTTCCTAGTTCCTTTCCATTATAGTATGTTTCAGAGTGACCTGTACATTTATTATCACTCTAGAGGGATTAGTTATCATTGGGTCAGATTATGAGATTAAGTGTGATTAAGAAGGTGTAAAATGGCAGAGGGTGTAAAGTCCATAACATGAAGAGAAACCTCATTCCAGGATTAGACTGTTACCCACCAGAGGCTGTTCCTCTCCGGATTCACCTGCCAAATGGCTTAGTCAAATACTCATTCCTTGACTCCGTTTACTCTCTGGACAGGTGAGAATTGCACTTAGCTACAGCCAATGAACATGGCAGCAAATGAATTAGTGCTTGGAAGGTCAAAATTCTTTCATGACAGAGTAGAGGTGAATAAATTTTTGGATGGGATGGTACGGAGCAAGAAATGAACGTTTGTATTCTCCAGGACTAGAACAAATATTATGAATGATGTTTGTCTAAGTCCTAATAATCATGCATGAATATAGGTGTATTTAAGACAGATTACTTTCCTTGAAACAAAAATGATCTCTCTAGACAGCAAGATGTGAAACATCTACTAATTTTTCAGCTTACAAAGGCAGGGCAAGAGAAACCTGTATATAAATCTAAATAATCCGTAGTCACATGTAGTAGTCTTTTCATGTCTGTTGACCTACTTCTGCAAGTGTTGAAGCAGAAATATTTCGAGTTTAAGAATAAGTTATTTGTGTTTATTGGTAACCTACAAACTATGTTAAGATGAATGGAGAAGATTTTATATTCCTTCATGGTGGCTATCCTTAAATTTGGAATAGAGGAATATGCACAATCCCTTGATGGCGTGTTCTAAGGGAAAACCAAAGGATACCAGGGCACCCTTCAAAATAGCTACTCATATTGGTAAGATGCTCAGGTGGACCAAATATCTTCTGGTGACCATCTTGGGCTAGTAAGTTCTCCATCTGCATCAGGAAAGTGAGGAAGAACATAAACCCTGGCGGCTGCAAGAGAATTTGTTTATTTGTTTGTGTGTTTATTGAGCCTATTCTGTTTTAAGCCACTCAGCCAAGTTTCATTGATTTCTCTGGCAATACTCATGACACTGGTGCAAACAGTTTCTCAGAACTCACAGAGACTTCTTGCTGCTATCCTGAACATGTCCTCTGTGTGGTTTCATCTTAGCACTCCTTTCCAAGTGAATGAGGAAATTAGTAAATGACAAGCAGTAGTTGAGCATTTACTGCTTTTACTTATCTAAAAGAGCTGCCTCGTTGAGCAAAGGCGGTATGGCACAGATAACATTTGTGCATAGTTTGAAGTCTGATGTTTTAGCAAGTGTGAAGTTCTGCCTGTCCATGGCATGAAAGGGTGTTTTTCAAGCTGCTTAGAAAAGGCCAAATTACTGACTTTGTCAAGTAGAAACTTGGATCTACTGAATCTAGCTCTCCTTGCTGTCACTACCTCCATAACAGAAAAGTTGTATTCTTTGGGTTCATCTGAGCCCCCCAGCTTCAAAGAAGGAGATCTGAAACTGCCTAAAAGACATCAGCCTCTTGTGAGCAGGAGACAGCTAACGGCTCGAGGTTTGCTGGGCCAGCTCTGCAGCTCTGTCCCCGAGCACTCTGTCACCGGTGGTGCTGGGCAAAGCCTGAGGGAACCATCAGAGACACCTGCGGATTTATTAAGGAAAACTGATGTCCAGCTAGAACTGGCACTGAGATGCAGAGGAGTAACACATACCACACGCAGAGAGCTGGAGGTATCTCAGGAGCAAGAGGCAGCTGGTAGGACAGCTGCTGTGGGCACCTCTTTTAAGGGGCTACCCAGATGCTGCGTGCATGAAGGGCGTATACTGTTAAGCAACTATGCATGACTGTAACGCTGTAGCAAAAGTTGCTTCCTTTTTTTCTATTGCTCTGCCTTCATTATATTTACTTCCGTGTGCTGATAACAAAATTCCAGTCCTTTGAGCTTTATCTTTAATGAATGAAAACAATGCCTAGGTGAGCAACAACTGAATGCTTTGAGGACCCATTCACTGTGCACCATTCTATAAGAAAAAAAGAAATAATAAAACAAAACCCCTTAGTCAACAACAGGAATAGTAAAGGAGATTAGAAGCCCCTTTCTCATCTCTACCTGTAGGATGGAAGAAATAAATGCCAGGAATGAGTACTTGCCTGAAAGTTAGTAAAAAGATAGTAACAAGGATAGGCTACCCAAACCACCTCTCGTGCCTGGCAGATGCTGTGTGTAATCAAGATACAGGGCTGGTGTGCACAGTGGAATGACGAATGGTTATCTCATTTAAGCTGCAGTGAATAAAGCTCTGAGAAGAGCTGCCAGGCTCCCTTTTACATACGCATTTTCTGCAGCCAGATGAAAGTCATCTTCTAAGAGCTGGCAGCTGCTAACAGGGTGTGCACCAATGGGCTCTATCCAGAGGTGAAGGTCTTTTCCACAGAGGCAGAATGCATTTTTGGCAGCTTATGTTGCGCAGAGAAATCAATGGGGTTTTGTAACTGCTTGTTATCTGAAGGCTCTGTGTTATGCTGTGCAGTGGTCTTCAGAGCAAGGTGGATTACAAGTAGATTAGAATTGTAATGAATAAGGCTTTGCATCAGGCTCTTGCTGTTTGAACTTTCTGCAGTTCACAGTGCAGGTCTCCTTATCGCTGAGCTTCTCCCAACCAAGATTCTGAGGAAAAGAAGAGTTTGTAGTCGATGGGCCTTTTTTTTTCTTTTCTTTTCTTTTCTTTTCTTTTCTTTTCTTTTCTTTTCTTTTCTTTTCTTTTCTTTTCTTTTCTTTTCTTTTCTTTTCTTTAATTCTGGTTACTTGTGTTGTAATATGGTTATAAATGATTTCCTGGTGTGCTAACATAGTAAAGGTAGATAGCGAGGTAGCCCGTACCCTAAGGAAGTTTGCAATACAAGAAGATAAATAAAAAAACCTGTAAGGGCATAGAGAGGCATGCAGAGACGGTGATTTTCTTCTGCCTTTGCAACAGAAGGGAAAGAAGAACTTCAGTTTCTCCTGTTGGCATGCCAATATGCTATCCATTAGTCCACATAAAATGTAAATGATGCTGACGTTCTCTTTTCACAGAATCACTTGCTATTTATAGTCCAGTAGCCCTGACATCTATAGCAAAATTCCCAAAGATTCAGTGGGGTTGTGATCAAGGCCTGTGAGTCAAACGCTAGCTCATGGACATAGATGGTGCTGGACCAGATCTATGGGATGAAGGAGCTGGCTGATGAACAGCTCTGCCGGCAGAGACTCTGGAGCCTGCCAGCTCTGTTGTGACAACACAGGCGGCATGGGACAGGTAGGTGAAACAGGAGAGAGCTGACAACTGGATCTTGGGCTAAAACCATTGGTAGAAGAGGTGTTCTGAATTATAACTGCCACCCTATGAACGACGCAGTTAGTGTACTGTGAAAATAATCAGTTTTAGATTGTTGTTCTGGTCCAAAACACACTCTGTAAACACTATTAAATGGATGTCTGGACGAAGGGATATGTGATTCTGAGATATCATTGAATCTGCTATCAGAGAATATGGATTTTAGTGCCAATGCCAGAAGGCCCTGCTTGTCATAAGCAAAAAAATGCACCGAAAGGTGACCAAACAAAGGGTGTTACTGTCAACTTGTGATTTTATTACGGCATCCATATTTTCTCCTTTTTTTTTCTAAAGTCTTAGTTTCTCGATATGTATAATTACCTGAGAATCTCTCTTAAGGGGTTTTTTGTTTCTTCTTATTAATTTTAAATACATCTAGTCCTTAAGGAGCAAAGCTTATATATGCTGGGTGAATATAAGTTGCTGAGAAATCTGAAGGCACATGAAAATTAAAAGGGGTCGTTGCTTTGCTCTGGTTTGTTTTTTAGAGACGTTGTGATTTTTAGGCCACTGTCCTGATTTTTTTAAGACTGAGTCAATGTTTTTTTGAATCCTTTGGTTTTTCTCTGTCTGCGTTCTGAGAAACCTCTGCAAGAGGATCCACACAAACCCGCAGAATGGGCCTGTCGTGTGCTGTCTCTGAGCTGATTTTGCTATGTTTCATAGGAATCCTCCTTCCCACCTGGGGAGGGTGTGGGAGCTGGAGATGAGCTTTCCTTGGGCACCAAAGGTTAGAGGCTTAGAAACGCTGCCCTTCCCTCCTGAAAGCCAAGATGACAGCAACGGAAGAGAGAGTTAGGAAAAAGGGAAAGAAAAAGTGTTTGTGATATATTCTGAATACTACTGTGCTATTCCTTGGCTGCTGTCCTGTAATTATTAAAACATGCTGTTGGCTAATACATGTATTTTATTTCCAAGGGGTTTGCGCAGAATTATTCACATTTATGCATTTCTTATCTCATAAGCCTGGATATGAGTAATAATGGCAGACACCTGATTGTCCTGAGCAGCCTAACACCAGCCAAATGAATTCTCCAATTCAAACCAACAGTTAGCAGCCGCTTCTGGAAGTGGGACTTTTTGACGTGGAAGCAACATTATTCAGGTTAGATGTTTTAAAGTATTGATGGTATTGTCTTTAGATCTTTTACTTGTGAATAGGTATAGTTGGCACGGCAGTTATAATACTGGACATTACTTGACCCAAGATTCTCACCTCTGATAGCAGAGGCAGTTAGAGGAATATTACTCCCTCACTGCGTGCAAGGCATAAGGCTGTTCTGCCTATGGAAAAACTGATGACTTCAAATGGATCTGAACACCTGCTTACCTTTCAGCACTTACACTTAGACTATGGGTTGGGTTAAAAACATAGCTTCAGCAACCTTTCTGCCTGTGAAGTTCCCACTCCTTAGGTGTGAGGTACATTAGTCTTCTCAGGGGCTAGCTCTGATCTATCCTTCCTTGCTGTCTTGATATTCTCTCCGGGACTCACCTAGCAACAATGCCACTGTTCAGATTAACAAACATTTAAACAACAAACCTCACTAGATTCCCTATGGATATTCCTCCCCCTGAAAAAGCCCAAGCTGCAAGGCTTCTGCCTTAAGGATGCAATTAAGCCTCCAATTAACAAGTACATCAAGTCACACCAGAGCAAAGCTCTTTGTTTATTGGGAGCAAAGCTAAGTAGCTGCCATCAAGCATCCCCTTGGCTGAAACCATTAACACCTACTGGGGGTTGCTTTGCCTTTCCCCACCGGCACAGGACAGCCAGTCCCTCCTGTCACAGGGAAGCAGAGTCACGCCTTCATCTCCTTGTCTCCTGGCTGACTCCAAGTCAGCCTGGCCCCAGACCTGCCCCCGCTCCCGCAGTGTCTGGCTGCCTGTCTGGGGCTCCAGGAAGGGCCTGAGCTGTTGGGGCACCTCGCTGGCTGCAGCCACGCTCCCTCGCACTCCGTCTTACTTCTCCCTCTGCAAACCGAGGGCTGCCATTCCTTCCACCTTTACTGGCCTACACAAATGGTGAGAGTTTCAGAGCATCGCAGCCAGTGCAAGAATTTGTATATTTTAGAGCCCAGTACCTGGAGGGGTAAAGAGGAGGAAGACAAGGTGTTAGATTTGGCACCTGATACTATACTACTAGCAAATGGTCTTTTCCATCTCACTATCTTGGATGAATAATCACAGTGAAACTGAGCTAACAGTCATATATAAAAGAGAACCTCACCAATGCAAGGAGAAAAAAAAGTCAAATGAGATTTCCCCTGCGGGTGCTCAAGCACAGAGTTGTAAGGAGCTGAAGACGGCATTGCCCAGGTGGTTCCCTGGGCATCTGGGGGGCCACGGGCAGTGCAGGCTGCCTGGCTTGCTCTGGGGGCAGCTCTGGGAGCCCGGGGGTGACAGCTCTGTGAAATGCCCTCCAGGAGCCTTTTCCCCCAGTCCACTTGCTTTACTTTGAATGCCAGGTTTAGGATGTGCCCAAGAGATGGTACCTTATATTTCTACCGTGAGTTTTTATGGAAAACGTCTGTCCATAGATTTAAGCCTAACCAGACTTTGCCGTATCAAGACCCGGCTGCCATTTCCTGACGGATGATTTGTCCTGTGACAGCTACAGGAGAGGCTAATGAAAAATGAGAAGAATGTGCTGGCCATCTTAGCAGCCATATTTCACAGTGTGGTTTTGAAACCATTTGTTTTCTTAATTTCCTGAGGTCAACGGTTACAGGAGATGGATGTCACCACATGTGCTCATTTGGAAAAATAGCAGTGGTCAGGCTTTAGGTTAGTGAACAGTGTTATGGAAAGGCAAATAAATTAAAAAAAAAAAAAAAAGCTTATTTGTTTGGGAAATGGTCAGGATTTTTAAAATCTCCGTTCAGGATGTTGATTACGCAAATTCAGCAGGCCTTTCAATTAATTTATGATTGCTTCCAGAACTGATTAAACAATGCATGAATATTCAGAACTACTTTTGGCTTTTTAGAATTAATATTAAGGCCTTCTTGAATTCAAGTACAACTACAGATAGACTCTCTACCAGGGGGCTTTTGTTCTAAAGTTAATAAGAAACCTTGTTGTTATTCCTCAGGTACTGGAAATGCAGTCACTTAGGATACCAGTCGAACACTTGAAGATATGGTTTATTAGGGAAAGCAGTCACTGCTGTTTACTGAAGAGTCTAAAAGCTAGGAGGTTTTAAATAAAATACTTCAATTTAAAATGTTAGACTAATTCAAGCAGCAGAAGTACACTAGTAATGTTTTTAGCCTTTATATAGTATCCTCACTCCTAGCTCCAAAATACTTCCCAAATAAGGTTACACATCCTGACTTCACAAATGCGGAAGCCTGATGGAATTTATTTATGCTTAAGCGCAAGGCGAAAGACCCGGAGCCAGCTGTTTGCAGGGCCGGGAGTGAGCACGGGGCTCTGTGCTCCCCAGCCGGTGACAAGCCCTGGGAGCAGTGGGTCGCCCGTCAGGTGGGTGTGTGCGGCTGGCTCCGATCCCCTGGGACTCCAGCAGTTTTAAAACCCAAATTGACTTTACCTTTGCAGCTGCTGGATGGAAGTACAGCCCAGCTGGATGTGGTCCCTCCCTGTGGTGCACACTGCGTGGTGCAAGACACCTGGACACAACCAGACGGTGATTTGATTCAGTGCCTGTGCAGTATTCCTCTTGCGCAGGCAGGCTGTCCTGTTATTAGCCTTGGGTTTATCATACGGTACCCACTGGCTCTCCTGGAAGTGATGTGGGCTGGTCCCCCTAAGTAGGGAGCTGAGAATATACTGCTTCTGGCAATAATTAAGGAGCAAGGCGATGCTCCCTCCACTCCTTCGGTTTCCTGGCTGCGTCATGCAGTGCATTTGTGTGATACTCAGTGCTGGCTAGCGATGAAAAAGAAAGGAACTGGAAGGAAAGGGTATGACAAAAACGAATGGTATGGTATAACAAAAACTGGTTACAATGCATGAGAAGCAAATATGGAACAGTTATGCTTAAAAATGCTGAACAGATGGCACAGGACAATGCAAAGATTGTTTAGCATTACCCTGAGGTATAGTGAAATATTGTCAGAGGTGTGGGAATGTAGTGAGATTTTCCAAAGAGGTCTTCTGGGACTGCTCACACACCCCAGCGTGTTGGCAAGTGTTGGGAGACAAATTGAAACTAATAGCTGAGCAGGTGAGACCAACAGGATCTGCACTCATGTTGTTAAAATCAGGCTTTAATAATGCAGAGCGGGACAGTGCCATATATTTGAGAGCTACTTTTGTTGCCATTACAAGTAATTTATTTTATGCAGACATCGGAAAAGATAAATTACTAGTAGCTGGGGCAATTAGTATGTTAGGCAGAAACACTGCAGCTCTTCTTTCAAATGCCAGTGTCCATACACAGGAAAATTTACAGGGAGCTGTGAGGCTAGGCAGCCACTTCACAGTGCTAGAAATGAAGGCACTTATTAGATTTAAACCAAACTTGAACAAAATACATTTAAATTAAGGAAAAACCCCTAAACAGTCTAATATTTTCTGAAAAAATTTAACTGCTACAGTTGGTTAATTGCACAAGTGTTTAAAAAGGAAAAAATAGTGAATTACACTGGATTTTCTTAATGCTAATTCATATATCACATTAAAATAATTAAAGAAAAAATACTACGTCTTTCTTGACTTCTGTCTGAAAGTAGAAGACAAAAGTTGTCAAACATTTGCATGTGGTTTCTGTGGAAACAGCCCAAGAGTGTTTTCAGTTAAAAGAAAAAATGCTCCAACTTTTTTGCAAATTATATTGGCTTGGGATGTGATGGTGCTGGAGAATTGTTTTCTGTTGTATTTGTAGAAAGAAAACTTTTCAGGGGTTGTATGTCAAACTTGAGTTTTTCCTGTTTTCCACAAAATCAGCAGGTGGTACTTGCAAGCAAACTCTATCTTCTAATTAGGCAAAAAATCACAAGCAGAAAATATATGGGGGATCTGCAGTGTATTCCAGTGTGAAACTTGGCAAGAAAAAGTTTTGCCTGCAAAAATCAGGGCTTGCTTACTACATTAGGCACTTTTTCAATATGCAATAAGGACATGAAACATCTCCTGAGTGCTCCCTAGAGATGGACAAAGTTCTCTCTTGAATTCTTTCTTATGAGAAGTGCACGCAAGTAATTTTTTAAAAAGGTTTCCATGAAGTAAAAAAGCAAAAACTGAAAACACTGTGGGGTTATTTGGGTATTCTTTTTGTCATTGTTGCCTCAAACAAAACCCAGATAAATCACTTTTTGACAAAACCCTAGAAATTCAAAGACCGTTGTTTACTTATTTAATTTCTGCTGAAAGTTTTCAGGAGCTGTTTTCTCTCTGCCTGTCAGCTCTCCTAACATCCTCCTCCCTTCAGGAAGCATCCCAAGTATCTTTTTTTTCAGGATCGCTTCATGAGCCTGTGCTATTGTTTACAAATATTAAAACTCTCGATGGGAATACACGATTCCTATGAATTCCTGCCTGTATTGTGTTTTTAAACTCTACATTTATAAAATTCGGCATTTTGGCTGTGAAGAGTTTGATTCTGCAGTTCTGGCCAAGAAAAAACCCTTCTGCGTGAATGTCAGATGTTAAGACACAGGGACCAAAACAAATTGCTGTTGGCCTGATAATCCTCAGGCTTGTGATCCTTCAGGAGAGCGTGGTTTGGAGGTGGACTTGGGCGGAAGGCTGTGCCCTGGAGGGGAGTTTCACGGCTGCAGAGGGCTGGCAGGAGCTGACTCGGGGCACTGTAACACCATCGTGTGCCCTCCCGGCATCCTCTGAGCTCTCAGCTGCCCTCTGGAGCTGGAGCAGGCTCCTCTAACCCAGCCTCCAGTACTCATAGGCCATAAAATATTTCTTCTTGTTGTTCCTAAGGAGAACTGTTGCCTGCTTCGCCCTCTAGCCTTTGAAATCTGTGTCTCTCAGACCCGGCGGGTCTCCTTATGCACACACAGGAGCCCAAAGAGCCCTTAGGATTACAACAACCCCTTTCTATCTTGCTGCACCCTCTGAGAGCTCCTTCAACAGCCCCACCGAGGGCCACCTACCTCCAGCGCCTGATTTATTGCTTCTCCTCCTCCCGTTGTTGCAGGAGGTCAATGCCACACTGAGGCAGTGACAGTTTCCCGGTTGGTGGTGGCCCTGCCTAGCACGGCTCTCCTCGGGGAGGTGGGTGGCCTGGCTACACCAGTGCCAGGGCTGATGTCTGACAGACGGATGAGGAAGTCAGCAGGACATCACTTTTTTTGCTGTTGGTTTTTGTGTTGTTTTTTTTTCCCCCCTCGCTGGAGTTGTCAGGCTTTCTGCTCGCGGTATTTTTAAACTTGGCTTCCGACAGCCTCTGGGGGGGGAAAAACTGCTTAAAAAACTTATCGTCTTTTTTGGAGGGTAAAATAGTCCAGTGAAGCGGATGATGCAAATAAATAGCCAAAGAACGTCAAAATGAAACATGAACATTTACACACAGCTTTGTTGCTATATCTTTTTTGAGTAGTTTAAGAAAAAATTCATAGGAAGCAAAAGAATTTTATTCTTAATGCAAGCAACAATAAAATAAACAAAGCACATTGCATCCAGCAGAAAACATGGCTGAGAAGAGCTCTACAGTAAAGCTTCATCGTTAATACTTGATTTCTCCATGACTGTAGGCAGGGACACTTTGTGTCCATAAAACTGAATCAAGCTTTATATTAGAGAGAATTCAATGACCCTATACCTGATTCTTCCTTGTCTTACACCAGGGTTCGTGGGTAGCATGGCTGATGTTAGCGGGGCTAAAATCCAACATCCAAGTTTAAATTCTTACTCATGATGCACTTCTTGCATTGGCTGAATAGCACAGCTGTCAATATTTTTAAAAATTAAATTAGCAAATTAAGATAGCAATTGTTTCTCATAAAATAAACTATATTGTGTGTCCCAGACAAGACACATGTGTGAATTAATCTCAACCAGGCAGAGGCTTATTTATTTGATTAACTTTTAGATATGGTAAGTAACCACATTGGAGTCAACGCAGTAAGTAAAGCCAAACATATGCTTCATCTTTGCAGGGCTGGAGTCTTAAAGCTGCAAAGGTATAAAAGAATTGCTTAGCTGGAAGCCAACAAATTTGTAAACTTTCTTACCATGACAAAAGAAAAGATCTTGCATTATCAACAGCTTCATTTATCCTGAATTTAAATGGAGTTCCCAGAAAATATCTCCCACTAGGATTTAACTGGGACACTGACACTTTTTCCAGCAGGTGCTACTCTATTCCTCATGATGTTTGTGGGAGTTTAGGGTAGTGAGCACCTTTTATCTTGAACTGATGCAGGATTCAGCCTCGTACTAAGTTGTAAAAGTTGTCCCCTGATGTTTTAGACTCAGATCCTTGCAAATGCTCATTTCAGCATAAAATTTATATCTGAAATATTCGGCATAGATAGATCTAAAAATAAAAAAGTTATTTTGTGTTCAAAAATTCTCCCACCCCACTTCCAGAAGCAGCTTGGACGTGGCTGGTGCCTGCGAGATATCAGGGACAGCTGGCAGCAGAGGAGAGCATGAAGGCCAACGCCTCCGTGAAGTCTTCTTCAGCCAGACAGCAGGCAAGGCTGGCAGTGCGTAAGTACCTGGCTCCTAATCAGATTTTGAAACTCTAGCGTGGCCTCTCTGCCATGGAATATGAGGATCTAGATGTGGTGTTTCAAGGTCTTCAGCTTTTCCATGGTTTTTACTCTCATGCTGAAAATAGGTGGCTGCCCAGAGTGGTGGTTGTGAAGTGTAGTAAGAGATGCCTGCTTTTTCTCCTTACCCCCACTGACTTGTTTGGAACGGGGTTTCAGAGCCATGCTAACAAAGGTAATTTAAACTCAGTTTCAGGCTACGTTCAGAGAAAAAAAGTAAGTGAAAGCCCTAATTTTTCTATTTGTGGATTTACAGTGTGCTGCTTATTTTGGATCATCTCTGTTGGCAGCTTGGAGTTACTCTCTCATTACGTACCATGCTGCAGTCATGATGACATCTTGTAGTTGAGTGCGAATAACATTTATTTTTGGGGCAAAATATAGACCTAGTGGTTTCTAAATGTTGTGTGGTTTCTTGTTATAAGGATATTTTTAGATGGTATTGAAACTATGTCAGGAGTAACATTTTCCTGGCATACATAGTACTGGCGGCAGGGTGGTGATGCTGCGGTGCCTCAGCTGGGCTCGAGGTATGTCAGATATTTTGCTGAGCCTGTTGCATCCCTCCCAGTCCTCCCATTGGTCTTGTCTGGACTGGGGCTATTGGGAGCACTGGATCTGGCTACCTCTACGCTAAACGCTCAAGTAAGCCATGATCTGATCACTCAGCAGAGCAACTGTATGGGATGCTCGCTGGTCTGCGATAAGCACTGAAGTACACCGGGGGATTTATGGGAGGGATTTGTTAGCTGGTCAGGTACCATGCTGGGAGTTCACCTAGATGGGGCTGCCACGTGCAGGTATCTGGGCGATGGGCTATAGGCACAAATTGCTAAAACTGAGATGATGGAAGTGCTAACATCTGGCAAAGAAGGACAGTCACCTGAGAGTGCCTGGAAATTGGTACCCTAGTCCAGCAAACAGAGACTTTATCAAGTGACAAAAGTCTCTTGCCAAATGCTGCTGTATCATTCTCTCACTTGAAAATCTTAAGGGAAGAAAAAGTTATGCTTGTTCCCATATGTAAAGGAAAATTCAGCTAATACAGACTTCTATATTGCAAGATTTTTCACACAGTCAAATTATTTATTTACTTGTGCAGAACATGTGTCACAAATCTGTTAAGAAAGAGCCATCCAGGGTGTGTTCTCTTATTTGAATTCTGAGTTTGGGCTCTGCTTTGAACAGTGTAGTTTCAAAAACTCAGATATGACCAGGTGTATCAAATAATTATATCAATATTATTCCAGCTTCTATATTATTTATGCATGAAACGTATATGTATGTATATATATTTTATACATATATATGCTTGGACAGGTTATATGTAATTGATTTGGACCACATTCCAAACTGGTGCAATATTGGTCTTTTTTTCAATGAATACTAAGCAATACATACTAAGCATCTGGCTTTTTTAATATTGGACTGCCAAAATACATGCTTGACTTCACACATTCAGCAGACCCACTGCTGCACACAGAACATGAAATAAAGTACGTGCAGCACCAGGCCTTAATTTGTTAAGTCAGCAGCTCATGTGACTTAGTCCAGAGTGTTCCTTTGTGGAGCTTTTCCATTTTTCATTACAGATGATGTTCTGGGCTATAAATGCAACCACTCCAAAAACAAAGAAAAAAATGAAGAAAAAAGAGAAGGAAGCCAGAGTAAAAATTAAACAAAATATTCCTCAAAATTAAAACCAGGATGATATTTTTATGCAGGCTGTAGCTGTTTTGGACCGATATCTGTGTGTGTATATGTGTATGTGAAAAACCACACAGACAACTAAACTCTAGTCCAAAACACGCATCGTGCTATGTCTGCCAGAAAGAAGTTTTGTTACTCTGTGAATTTGTGAACTGTTCTACAATTAGACATTTTTAGATATTTTTTCTACACATGTAGATGATTTACTGGAGGTACTGAAGGGTGTAGGAAAATATCTATCCCTATCATCTCTGCATTTAGTCTGACTCAGTGATTAAGATTTTCACATGGTCAAATTTGGAAAATGCTTGGAAAATGTAAAAAGCCTAATAGAAGCTAATAGGAAATTTTTCAAGTGCAGAAACACACCCTGGGATGCAATTCTATGCCTGCAGTGCTTTGGTGCTGTAGTAATAAGCACAAGCTTGTTCTCTGAAAGGCTGCAGCATAACCTGCCATGCATTTATACCCCCAAAAGCAGTTTTTTTCCCAACCTTTTCCATGTTTACAACTGAATTCTTCTAGGAAGAAGATCTGTGCACAGAGAGAAGAGAAAGTGCTTAAAGGGGAGGAGGGAGAGCTTGTGACAAAGGAGCACTATCAACTAGAGAACAGGCACTGCAGCTTTTGAGTGCGTGAATGTACGAGCGGGATGGAGAGCTGAAGGCCAACATGTTTTCTTTCATTGGAAATCACACAGCCTAGGCAGTAATCCTTCCAGTCGCTTACGACTGTGCTTCCCTTGGACTGTAGACTTTCCCTGTGATCAGGACAGGCAGAAAACACGAAATCAGTTAATTGGCCTTTCAGCCGGAAGCGTTTTAATCTGCTGATAAAAATCAGCATTTGAGAAGGGCAGAATGAAGCAGCTGTAATGATTTTTTTTTTTTGGTGGGCTATATAATTAAATCTCACTTGTGTTTTTCTTGCTGGTAAAATATTATTCAGGGAACTCAATCAATGTGTTACACATCTTTCAAGGATTCTGGTGCTCTTTGTAAACTGCTTCCCTTACAATGACGAATTACTGATCTATCACTCTGGGTTAGTTGGCCTCGCACTCTTACGCGGCGCGGACAGACGAGCCGTGTAATTTCATTCCTACTTGCTTTGCACAGTTCTCCTTGGCCTGCTGGCAAAAGCCCTCTGGTGCCAGGTCTCGCATTCCAGCTGTTGTGCATTTATCTTACAATCAGACAAACACTCTATCATTCCATCACTTTTTCTGGAATGGGGCTGCAGGGCAGACAATATTTGTGGGAAAATCCGTGGAGTCTGACTGCACCTTCTGATACGCGACAGGATGAAGTGGTTTGTCTCCCTGCCGTTTAGAAAGGTCACATACAGACGTACATTTGGCTAAAGACCACCAAAACCACATTGTGGACGCCAATTTCTGCACGTCCCTGTTAGGCACAGCAGCATCAGCAACCTCTACTCAGGGATATGGATGCTCCTCACCTGACGATGCTTTTCTGTCTGCAGCACGAACACGCTCCCTGCGCTGCTGCTGCTCACAACCTCACATCTTTCACTGCAGCTGCCATCTGACAGCTACCTGCGTTTCCTCATCCATCTCCCCCTTTTCCAGGGAAACATGAAACCAGGTGAAATTTGCTCAGTGTCAAATTTCACTTCCAAATTGAAATTCAAAGCCAAAAGAAGCCTCGGGTCTTCCAAGGTTCACTAGCCTCTTGTCAGCCCAGGACTCAGACACAAACCAATTTAGGGCAGTATGTGGAAATAATGTGACTCAAAGTCTTTCTTCATTGCTTTTGGTCTGCAGGTGAACTTAAAAAAAATTATTTTTCTTAGTATCTTTCTCCTTCTTATTGTATCCAATAGAGAATATTCATTGTGTTATTGCATTGAGGGCTTGACACATTTTAGGTACAGGACAAATGCCCATTTTTTAAAGGGCGTAATGATATAAAAATTCACACGATTCATAACTGTGTCCAAGACAAACCTCTCACTGAACTGAGAGGCTTTGCTTGGGTGAAAATAAACAGGTATGTCCAATTAGACACAAAGTCTGCACACAGGGATTATTTTTGGTTGTTTTAAAAAATTAATTTATTTTTGTAAAAAGAAGGAATACCAGCAGTAGTTTACTTTGGATAATTCTGCTAAGCAGCTGGTCTTTGAGGAGATTATGTAAGCTGAACTAAATGCCAGACTTCTGGTGCTTGTTCCTTGCTAGCCGTAATTTCGTTCTATATTAAAGTTTCTGGCTTTCACCACTAGTTCCACAAGTTCTGTGCTCTGCGTACGGCCAGGGATGGTGAGTAAACAGTAACTATGGTAATCCTGAAATTCCTCTGTTCCTACTCCAGCCGCTCGACCCATCCACCTCCTAGGTGCATATTAGAGCTGCCTTAAGGCTGTTCTAGCTTACACCAGCTTGACTCCCACAGGAGTATTCACACAGCTGGGAAGAACAAGGCTGTCATTACTACACAGGTTTTATTTATTGTTTCAGGGTAGTATTTATACCGGCCATATATCACATTTATTTTGAAATCAAAGGTTTTCATAAGTGGCAATTTCATAGAGAAACCAGACAGTTAAAAACATGGGAGCTACAAAACTTGTTAGAGTCCAGTACATTGATGGTATCCAATTCTATGCATAAGCTGCATTAATGATAGCAATGGGAAAAGTGGGAAAAGCACCCATGTGATAAGGCACCAGCTGTGAACACTTCAGCGGTCTACCAAAATGCTCCTACTGTTGCAACTGCTAGTGGAGTGACCCAGGGGGGAGAGGGAAAGTCATGGTAAGAAATCCGAACAAAAATGCAAACAGACCCAACCACAGAGGCATATTTTATCACTATTTAAGACTGTGGCTTTTTCCGGCATATCAAAATGACTGTCCTATGCTGTTCCAGTGAGATCTACTGGGAAAGTTCAACATCTGATCAGCTTCAGAAGGTCCCATCTGGTGCCTGTGGTGGGAGTGGAAGTATGAGAGTACAGTTAAGTCACTGTATCAAATCTGAGGAAAGTTTTTGATAGGGGAAAATAACTGTATTGTTGATTCCCAGTGGTATTCTCAGAGAAACTAATGCCTCAGTCACAGCTGGAGCTTGGCTTCTTTCTTTGCCTGGCCCTTGGGATGGTCACAGGCAAGTCCTGAAAAAGTGTGCTGACGTCTATGGGGCAATTTAGCCTAACAAACCGAGGGGATGGATGCATCGGGGGGCAGAACGATGGGCTGTGTTTGCAGTTCTTGCTCCCCTCTGCAGTACTGGGTTAGCCCCTCAGCCCTGCTCCGCACTATCTGTGTTGTCCTTAGCACTGAGCGAGGCTGTTGCCTTTCATTCACCCTCACAGTTGTTAGCATAGCCCTGGGGTTGCTTCCTCTCCCTCTCCCCATCCTTCCGCCAGCCCGTTTCTGTGAACAAGGCGGGTGGGGCTCTGAGTGCAGAGCTGATCTGATAACTAATGGATAAAGCTGGGACAGGTTAGATGGCAAATTGTTTTAAATGGACTAAATATTGTGGTCTCCTTTTTGATTCATGGAGTGATTAAAGCAATGCGATTACTCCTGAGAGAGTGTGGAGTTACGGATGGAGATTTAGTTCTGGACCATTTGCCAAGTGCTGTTTGCGGTGGGAGGTTGGTTCTCCCTTCCCCGGGTAGATAACCAAGAAACAGCATGAGAGCAATGACACACCGACACAGAGCCCACAGCAATGAGCAGTAGACAATGCCTCTTCAGCACAAGCTCATGAAATCTGCTGGCTCCTCCTTGAGAACCTGAATGGAGAGCTTGTGGGCATGGGCAGCGTGCATCTGACAGTGGGGTATCTATCAGCCTCACCAAGAGCTGCATGTCTGCTCTCGGACTCTGCAGTCCTCGCACATAACTAGGCACAACAATGAGAAAGCAGCAGGGTCTTCCTTCAGTCTCTTTCTGTCTGCTGTGGTGGTGACATGGGACCTCACCAGCTAATTGACCTGTTCATTGTTTTTAGCTTAAGCACCTCTTGCACATCTTCAGTTGTACGGATCTTCAGATACTGTCTCCTGCTTTCACAAAGTGACAAATGCCTGGACCAGATTTCACTGCCGGGCAGCCTTTACAGCCCCCCCAGTAGAACTCCTCCAAGCACAACCTGCCAAAGGGAAAACTGAAACTGAGCCTCTGGTCTCGTCCATCCTGTGGCTGACTGATCCCCTAAGAGATACAGTGAGCTCCCCTTCTGCCTGGTACGAGCCCATACTCCACTTGATGGCCTTGCACTCTTACCTCCCTCATCTCCACCTGTTGTGTGAAACCATGAAATAGCAGGCTGTTGTGTTCTCTGGCATGGAGGACACAAACTCCCGTGTTAAAGAAAAAACGGCCCAGCCTTTGGTTCTGCCAGCAGTTTTCACAGCTGCATTCAAGCTGACCTCTGCTGAGGTCAGATGCTGAGACCAGCACCAACACCTCAGGTACAGCAGCTGGTGACCAAAACAAGCCATTCTGGGTACTACAGCTGGCACTCTTTAGTCTCCCACTGGGATAAGCACTGCAAGGCAAAGTGAAAAGTCCTCCAAGCCAGGCACACCATGGAGGGAAGGAGCCAGAAACTTCACAGTGACCTCGCTCCTCCCTGGGACTGAGGTGGAGCCGCACATGTTTCCCTGCCAAGGCAGCCACCAGTGTGAGCAGAGCACCAGGATTGCTCCCCACACTGGTGCAGCTCCTAGAAAAAGCCCTTCTCATAACTCAGGCACTGATCTTTGCATCACCACAATGACACCCCTCTGACGAGGCCCATCATTTGTGCTCCTGCCTGACCTACGTGTCTCCCCTGTAGGCTCTCACCTCCGCTGGACTTCTGACAGTGGCTTTGCCCAGCCAACACACTGGGACTCTTCTGCTGTGGTGTCACCACGGCCCTGCTGATGGTTTTGGGCTCTGCTGAGGATTTTGGGACTTGCTATGCAGACAGCAAGGGCTGGGTTTCAGCCACTGACTACAAAGGAGTTGTTCTTCCGCAGAGAGTCCCTGGCCAGGCTCCTGATACCAAAATAGCAATGGGGTTATCTACACGTTAAGCAATGCCAGCATCATGTCTTGTCACCTAGGGTCTCCTTGCCATAACTGGATGTAGCAGAAACCTCAGCATGGGTACAAGACAGCTTAAAGGACTAATGATTAGGATGTCCTACGCAAAAATGCAGGGCTGTGGGACACAATTTTCCCCACCCCAAAGAAATTCCATAATCTGCAAAAAATCCTGTCTGCTCCTCATCCTGCCTCTCCTACAAACAGTGAGCTGTTAGAACTTGAAACTGTGTTTCAAAGGACACTTGCAAGAAATCAAAAAGAGATCACAGGGCCCCTGTCTGTGGCCTGAGTATCTTCCCCTTAGCTTGATTTGAAATCACTCATTCCACAGGAAAAAACCCATTTGGGAAAAACAGTAAAGGACAGAGTATCAAACTTCCCTCTCTATCTGATAAGAAGTCGTATTCATTGCTTAATTACAGCTTGCTTTTATTTTCTATTCACTCTGTATTATTCACTAGAAACTTGTTTTCCATTAGTTATTAACTAGAGCATTAAAAGGCCAAACTCGGTCTACAGAAAGAATCTTTTTGCATTGGATCATGTAGCATGTCCCCACCTGCTTCAGTGGTTGAGGTACCTCGCCTCTGAGCTTCACTGGAGGCTCCATCAGAGCACCAGTGCCTTTGCCTGGCTGCGCCAGCCTTGTGCCCGTCTCCCGTGGCTGCAGTGGGCGGACCTGTGTGAAGCACCAGCAGGTGGGTGAAGGACCAGCTTCAGAAGAAAAGCAGTGCAGTCACTGCCTTATCCACTGGAAACTCCCTACTCTTGCATCCAGGAAAGCTGTTTCTTACCAGTCACCTTCCATGTCATCTGTGCTAACAGCTACTCGAAAAAGAAAGACTGCTTATTTGCCCTGTAACTTCAGTGGTTCTTTGAGCTATTGTAGCCACCGTTGATCTCCTGTCTATGTTTTATCTCCTGATTTATCTGTCGCCTCCATCTTTCAGAGCCCTCAAAAAGGTGAGTGAGGCACCTAGAGGACCATAAATGCTGGCAGGACCCCTCAGGAGGTGATGTGTGCCGTGCTGGAAGGTCCTGCTGGCAAAATCCTCCATTCCCAAACTAATGTACATGCCGACCCACAGGAACTGCAGCAAGCAACTGTGTGGATCACATTTGCACTAATAATTAGGAATTCATCTCAGTAGCTGATGCTAGCAACTAATAGCACTCCCCGAAAAAACAGCTAGCTTGAATTCAAACTATTTATTTGTCAAGAGATTGGTGAATTTGTTTAATACTGATCTCAAGGGCTCCTTCTCATATATATGTCAGTAAGCTGTCCCCGCTTCACATTTATGTGTGTGGTGGATTTGCTTTTCATGCACCTGCTATTACTGTTAGGTTTCACTGATGAGTAGAGGCAAAGCTTTTCTCTTCTGAACAGTTATTGAATTACGTTTATTTTCTTGTGCCTTTTACTTGTCTCTCTGGAAAAGAGCTCAGGTTCACAGGCTTAATGCCTGAGTGATCCGCGGAGCCCCATTTCCTGCGCATTTCAGTGCTCCAGGTAACAAAAGTCATCTCTCTCTGGTCTCTGAAGTGGAAAAGCTAACTGTTCCTTCAGAAAGAAACCCCCTTTTGTTCCTACTTTATTACTTAGGACTAACGACGTTATGAAAGGTTTGCTGTTGTGTCTCTGTTCTTGCTCCTGCTGCTGGGCTGTACCCCAGTGTGCATTCATGGGCATTTTGCTACGCTCCCAAGCGAACGTGCTCTTCACTGCTTCACTTCGGGCTGCACGGCACATGCCACGTTTCAGGCAAAATCCTCATTACTTTGGCGAGACTGCGTGTCCTCGGTGCTCCAGATGACTCTTCCCTGCTCAGGGAGGATTCACCCACCAATCTCAAGGGTGGGTTTTATGCAGCAAAGGGTGCAGCTATCATCCCTACATCTGCCTAGGGCGAGAGTTATCTCCAGTTCACCGTAGTCTGGAATTGCTTGTTATTGATTCCTGTAAATTGTCTTATTTGTCTGAGGGCTGCCCAGATGAACAGCAGACTCTTGAGAACTCTAAGTAGGAGTCAGCCACAGAGTTCAGAGATTAATCTGTCCCTTTGGGGTGCTGAGCAGCCAGCAATCCAAACAGCTTGTTGCAAGAGGCTTAACAATGCAGAACAGCTGATTTCAGATTCATCCATTGAAAACATACATTCATGTTGTTGGATGTTGGAATAATGCTAAATCACTTTAATCTAAACCACATTTGAATACAACTCCCACAGTTTAAAGGGCACTGAATTAATCTTGTGAGTAACGGAGCTGCCTTGTAAAATGCATTTGTGTGATGTTGTAAGAAACTTATAAGAAACTTGACTGTGAAGGGGGCAACTCTTTGAACTTGTAAACCCTCACTGTTTAGAAATATATAGCTGTTTGAACATGAGTCTAAATGCAGCAGAATTTGAACAAACTGTTCCTCCGCTTTCCCATATTTTAATGTGCTCATCAGTGAATATTTATGTACGAACCCTGTAGTAAGCGCAGTCGTCATTTCTCAGCTGTCTCCAATTGGCAGATCGATGAAAAATTTGGTGTGCTCCCACTCAATTGAAAAAAGTAACTAACAGGCTGCTAGGTCATTTTCTCTCAACGTTAATCCATCATTATCACCTGAAGTGCATTACTTTGAAGACTGAAGAAGGTCTATATTTCAATTTAAATGATGCCTAACAGGTATAAGCTTGACATTTTCAGTTCCCACTAAGGCTTAAAGAGCTGACAACATTTTATTTTGCCGAGAATATATCTTTTCCTCCTCAAGGATTTCTATACAAAGACCTAGCAGCAGGCATGCCTTTATGCTAACCAGAGACAAGTCTAGTTAGTTATTCAGAAATGCCTCCATTTTGTAGGGCTTTAAATTATTGCTGTGTTAGAAAGAAGTTTTTTCTTTTTTTTTTTATTTTGCTGTTAATTCATTCTTTTTTGTTTGTTTGGGTTTGGTTCAGATTTTTTCTGCTTGTAGTCAAAATCTTCACTATCTTGCAAAGAAGGGTGATGCTTTTAGAGAAGATACCTGCTTCGTTTGGGTAGGAAATGTGGGAATCCGATTTTGCAGCAGCCAGATGGGCTTCAGCCTGGATCTGTCATCTAGCAGAGGTAAAAGAAGGCAGTAGCCCCTTTTGGGTGGAATGGCAGAAATGATCTCTATGAAAATCCTTTTGGACATGTAACATGGGTTCTTCAAACTCTCTGTGGACCAAGTCCTACTCAGTGTGGACACCAGGACTGCTCACAAACAGAAGGACTGGGATGGTGCTGGTAGCCTATATCCAGAAAGAATTTGGAGGGGGATCTCACTTTACCAGAACACGTTCAGCCTGTCCTTGCCTCCTCCGCAAGACACATGTATGAACAAACACATGCCAGGCGTAATACAGTTGACGGAGGATGAGAATGTCAGGTTCAGTCAGGTCTCCAGAACCCACAGATGTTTCAAATCAAAATGTTACCTTAATAGGAATAATGAGGTGTTTGAGACAATATTTTGGTCTGTGCCATTTGAATGGGAAAAATTATCTTTACTCCAGGCATTCTATTCATCTGAGCATCTTCAACTCAAGCCTCTTCCCATAAGTTATCTGGAGAAGAAAGCTGGTGATTTTTCTTTATGGCAATGATGGGTATAATTTACTACCTTTAAAATGTCCACATGCACAGTAAGGTATTCTGAACAGATGCTGAATGGTCTGTTTCCAGTGCTGCTGAGCCAGGGTGCGGGTACCGTTCATGGTACGTACTCCACTGTGCCAGGCAGCAGGTGCAAAGCTGCCTGTGGTGAGACAAAATCTGGGGAAATCTACTCCCAGGTGCACTTTATTTCACTTTGGCCACAGCAAAAGCACGTCTTGCAGCAACCAGATGGACTCCAGTCTGGATCTGTCACGTAGGGAAGACGGTAGCTCCTTTTCAGAGGAAGGAAGGAGCTGCAGCTGTTAGAGACCTGCTGCTTAAAAGGTCATGGGAGAAGATGGGAAGCATTTTTACACAGTGTCCTGCTCTTCCTGGGAGAGTCCTTGGAGCCAGGGCCACAGCTTTTGCTGGATGTAATTCACTCTCCGTTTAACTTTGAGGATTTTTTCCTCCTCGGTCTACCATTCCTTACAGAATCTACCTCATGCTGAGAAGTTTTGCATAGTTAATTATTAACTACACATCATTTCAATAAAGTGCTTTGAGATAATTTCCTTTTTTTATTTTATGGGAAAAAAAGGAAAAAAACATTTCCCCCCTATTATAGTGTTTCCTTTACAAACATATTTTGCATGAGACTGTTGTTTTATGGGAAATTACACAGCTCATTAACTTCTGGAATAATTGGTATCCGACGGCATAATTAAGTCACAGCCTATAAACAAAAGCAATTTTAAGGTACAAAATCTTCATTAAGCCTGTCTCCCAAAACATCCAATTCTTGGATGCATCTTGCCAGCTCAGCAAAATCCAATTTACCTGCTTTTCTTGAAATGTTTACCCATCAGAATGACCTATTCCTGTGGGTAGCTGAATATTAAATGTTTTTAAACATACTTTATTAATATCATATGAATGCACTGACCCTTTAAAGATTATTCTCAATTGGGACTAATGAAGACACACACAAGAACATTTGTAAATAGAAAGGCTGAAAGGAGACGGGCAATTGAGTAAAAATGCCAGGTTTTGAACCTGGAACTTTGTACAACTTTTTTAGAAGTTACTGATGTTTATTTTCCTGTCTTCCTCAAGCTGTAAAACATCACTAATCCCATTCTATTTTATCTATCCATCTAGATTTATACTACATTCCTCAGTGTGGTAGCTTAACCTTATTATCTCAAAGCATTATATCTATTCAGATACATCATCATTAGGTGATAGGTGGCCTATAAAAATAAAATTTGGTAAGATGAATTTGTAGCTACATATGTAATGGTCTGATCTTTAGGAGATATGAATTTATTTCCACTGTCTGTGCTGGTGGTGCACATCAGCTAAAGAGCTGACAAGAAGTACTTAAGACCATTTAAATATATATACGAGGAGAGAAAGAGAGACATATAAATATATATGCATATTGAGAGACGTAAATATGTACACATTCAGATGATGTCCTTTGAAGAAAAATGTTTCAGAGGAGACCACGGACTCCTCAGAGGATGAAGTAGAGGGCCTGGTAAAAAGGGCCAAGTTAGGCTTGAAAAACAGCATTTTATATACAAGGAAAACTATGGATTAATCATACGTATGTGTATGTATAAACACATATGCATGTATATCTTTAGATCAAAACATATCTTTACTTCCTTGCACTGAAGGCAGAAGACCAGCCAGGCAGATAACATTGGCCAGACTTGTATTAATGCCCCAAGTATCTGCCAAGTGAAAATCTGCCGAGTCTCTTAAGAGTGTAAACCAGGTGCTCCAATCTCTTCCTCCCTCAGCCTCCTTGGCAGAAAGGACATGCTGCTCAGCATCCCTCTTTCGTGGTGTTAGAGCTGAGACCTCTGAGGGAGTATCCATAGATATATCATTTCTATTCTTCCCACGTGGTTTAAAATCCACACTCCAAACCCTCCCGCGTTGTCAGCTTCTGTCCATCATTCACAACCGAGCAAAATGAAGGACTATGAATAATGGTAATGCAAAAAGCAGCAGGCAAATGTAATCTACAGCAATGCTGGGTGGGGAGCAGCATCTCTGAATGGACTTGGCTTGTGTTTATATGGGCTGCTATTAATAATAACAAGAGTCTCAACTCCTTTGCCATGTGATAAGCATCATGTTCAGTATAGAGTTTCAAGATTTGTATCTGTCGTTGAAGCCTCTGAAACAATACATACATGACCAGATCTGAACCATCTGAACTGTTAGAAACACAACTGTTCTGCAAAGTCAGCTACAGAGCCAGGTGCTGCTGCCATGACAGCAGCATTTACAGGCTCTCCAGAGGTAAAAGGTCCCGCTGAACCAGGGTGATTTTCAGTACTCAGCTTTCGTTTGGTGATACTGTTGGACATGTAGAATATTTAAACAGGGTTTATGGCAGCTGGCAAATCAACTGCCTTGAAATGATATGTATAACAAGGGAACTAAGGAAAGACTAAAAATATAATCCCTAACCTAAAGCGTCTGACATGTTTTCTGGACAGTAGTTTGGTATTACCCAGATGTATGCTCACAGAGCTGTCTATGAAATCAAAAACATCCATCATACTGAAATGAGTTTAATTATGAAAGTTTTGCTTTTCTAGTCAAGCTTTAATTTCAGTTATTCCTGATTTCATGCTACTTAGCCTCTCCTTTTAAATGACATTCTGCTGCACACCCATTATACTAAACCGCTGGAATCACAAACTCAACACAAAGCTGATGCCTAAGGATGGAGATGAAAATCTTCAAACCCCTAGGTTTCTAATAGAATGCATTCCTTAATCATTGCAATATTTTCAATTTGCGAATTTATTAAAACAGTGAGTATTAACACTATGAGTATGGCAGTGCATGTGTTGTTAGATCCCGAGGACACTTGAGACCTGCCACCACTCCAGCCTGCAGTGCAGCTTGGACAGACTGTTTCTATAAGCCTTAGCATCTCTGTCTGGCAATGCCAAAATACTGACCTTCTGGAGGTGAGTGCTGGGGTTTAGTAACCCACGCACAAAACCCCACCAGCCTAGAAGCAGCCAATGGTAAGATCATCTTTACGCATGATAGTTGCTTGTGTGTGCTAACATGCTGCCCTGGTCGGGGCCCCAGACAGCCATGCCTGTGCTGCTAAGGGGGCGTCAAACCCCTGCCCTGTGGAAGCGTGGTGCCCACCAGCTCAGAGCTGCCTTTCTACAGCTGGGCTGCCTGGGCGAACGCCAGGCAGAGCCCCCCCAAGCAGCCAGAGAAGAGCCAGCAGTGAGGCAGTTCAGGCAAGCCAGGAGCAGGGCTGAGCTCAGTCCCCAGCCCCTTTCCCCAGGCAACGCAGGCACCCTCAGATGTGCCCTCACCAAGCAGGGAACTGAGCGCAGAGCTAGGCTGCCCTTCCCCAGCCATCCTGATGCTTTGCTCCTGTGTGAGAAGACACCTGTGCGTGTTAGAAAGCTCTGCTGCAGCCTGGAACAGCGCCCAAAGGCTGCCCGTGGTTTAAAACTCAAAAGCAGCGTCATGCTGGCTTTCTATAACATGTGAGCAGTGAAAGTAGATAATTCCAGGCTGATTACTCTTTACACAACAAATCATATAAGGAGATAGAATAATCTTTATATATGTGTATACACACATACCCCAGATAATATTATTATTAGGAAAAACATGGAGGTTTTCAGGTTCTCTTCAGAGTTCGGTTGTTGATTTTTTTGCAAATAGTGTGACCTGTTAGGAGCACACCTCCTCAGAGGTGCCCCTCATCATTACTGTCTGCCAGTATCTTGCTATCTTTAGAGTTGAAAAGGAAACAGGAAGCAGCTGTAATTGACAGATCTGAATTTATACATCCATTGCAGAGTCCTCAAGGAGCTGGGATTTACTGGTGGTTAAAGATGAGTGGTTGTGCCCTGGTTAGTTAGTGTAAGTATTTGTAGCAAAGCTGAATTTCTCAGTTTTCTGACCTTGAGGAACTGAGCTGTTGACAGTAAGAGTTTATATAAATTTATTTTGTTGTTCTTAAATTTCATAATAATGAAGAGTATTAATTGTGACTAGTACTTCTAGAGAAACATAGCCTTACATAATCTCTAAGATGCTTCTGAACCTTTGTGGGTACCTTTGACTATTGGTGGCCCTCATCTGCGGTTTAGGCAATATGGAGGGGCGTAAAGGATTAAGCAGTGAAGTTATGTGGCATTCTTTTAATAACTGATGATCTTGCAGTTCAGCATATGACATTTCTTACAGTATAAGTGTAAGGTGGTATATCTAGAGTGATGCAGGAGACCACAGAATCTCACAACCATGCACAACTTTCTTTTTCTGAGTACCTGGGGGAGTGCATTTACTGGGTGCTGATACAGGAAGTGCTGGATAGTCAACAATATGAAGTCGTAATGTTTCTATATTAATTTTCAGTCAGTCCTAAAGATTCAAATTTAGCATATTATTTCTAAGTCTTGTTCAGGCAGTAACCACTCTGTCTGTGAGGTTTCATATTTGGTAAGGCATGTCTTTTTTTCTTTTTTCCTCCTGTTATTATTTAATATTCAAGAAAGCTTATTTTAACAGTGCATTTTATTTTAATTAACTTTTAATTTTATTTTCTCCTTTTGTTTATTGCTAGCCACTATAATTTAATATAGCATGGTTTTATTACTACTGCTAAACTGCCTCTGCCCGATAACAACTGGACAGGTGGTTAGCCACCATTTTATGAGCAGTTAAACCATTTAGCACATCACCACTAGTTTTGCATTAGCACCAACCCTGGGATTCATTACATGGTTCAGCGGTACAGAAACCTAATGCATTAGGCCCCAGCAGGGTTCACCTCAGGCTGAATTCTGTCTGACTTTTGGTATGGATGTGGAAAGTCAACAGGTTTGCAAGAGGCATGGTTACACCAGACAGCTTGGCTTTGGACTATCTCTGTACCCTCGCAATGAATCCAGTTAGTGAAAAGTGCAGAACTGACAGCAAATCAGAGTCCTCCACCCAGCCTGTGAAGGTGCAGACGCAGCCTGGGTGTCTGACATGCAGCCCAAGCTGGGAGGGCATTTCCCATCTGAGACTGGCTTAGGGGAGGGGGGGAAAAAAGAAGGAAAAAATAATAAGGAAAAAAGACAAGAAAATGTTCATATTTTCTTAATCATTTGCCCCCCCAAGCCAATGAAGCTTCCAGCAGTAACTGCTAACCTGGAGATGGTGTTTGTCATGTAGATACATAGCCATTAGAAATATGAGAACCATCTGGCTCTCTTCTCCTCAGAGAGCAAACAGCTATCTGCCAAGGTGGGCTGATGTCAGATGGATTATTTCAAGATAAAAGGCTTGTATTCTTTCTGTAGTTTCTCTCAGCCACCCAAAATAACTGCATCTATTTATTTCTTTCCCTGCTGTTACTAAGAATAGCTATAAGAGTGTCCCACTTTTAACCCTCTTTTCTGTCCATTTTCCCTTCGCATCCGCTCTCTACCACCATTTCCGTTTAATTCCAGCTCAATTCAGTATTTGCCTCAGAGTAAAGCTGCAAAACAGCCTTATAGTCAAATCAATAGTAAAGATTAATCTTGATCTGTGAAATGAATTTTAAAGAATATTTCACACATTTTGTTAAGAATGGCTGGGATTTTCAGAGAGCTGTATCTCAAAGGGGAAAAAAAGGCGTAATTTTGAATGATTGTTGTTTTCTCATAGACTTCTACCCCAAATGAAGCAGAATCCTCTAAAAAATGAGACACCTTTTCAGGACAGTCCAGTTCTTAAAGATGACTATATGGATAATCGTATATGCAAATGTAGTCTAACAAATCAGCATGACTTCATTTTTTCCAATGGGAAGTTTTGGAACTTGCAGAATCCCTTTTGGGATGCTGGGCCTGAATCTGCTCGCCTTGAGACTCCTTTGTCCCCTGCTGCTGGGCTCCTCCTTCCCTTGGCAGCCTGATTTTGGGAGGTGCAGAGTGCGGGGAGAGCCATGAGACAGAAGTAACCTCCCCTGGCACCCTGCTCTTTGGGGAAACTGCAAAGTACGCGATTCCAAACTTCCAAGAAATTTGCAAAAAAGAGAATTCTTTCTGGCAAGCAGAGAAACAACAGCATACAAGTTGGAAATACATGTACCGACTTTTGATTTCTTGCTGCTCAAACATACTTTGGGGCTTCATTTAGCCTGAGCTCAACTGCTAGTTGTTTATATAGGCTACTGGCTGTTTACATTAGGTCAATACACAGGACGGGCTGTTTATACCAGACCAGCAACAAATTCCACAGTGCAGTTTGTGTCTACCACTGCTGCTCTTTTATATCTGCAGAGCTGGAAAGAAATAAAAATTTGGCTCTGGAAATAAACAAGCAACAAACCCTCCTATGTACTGAGCATTCCCTCTTGCCTGAGAAGTAACCAGCACCAAAATTTTTTAATGGCCTGTTTGAAAATATACAGCACGGGGAATTAGCCTGGCACAACATGAATGGCAAATGATGTGGATGAGTTGGGAAGACAGCGAACGGTCGGAGCTGATGTTTGTCTCCATCTACAGGGAACACAGAAGACCCATTTGTAAGTGCTTATTTCAGCTGCAAACACAGGTTTGCAGTGCACTTGGTTCATGGCGTAGCTGATTCCAGCTCCACAAATGCAAAGACTATGTGTAGTTTAATTCAAGTGTGTCTCATCTAAACGACTTCATGGGTTGCTCTGACAGAGCTACGTACAGAGCTCAGGTCTCCGGCCCTGGTTGAGCAATGCTATTTGTATCCTTCTTAACATGGGTAAACGTTTGCAATGCTACGAAAAAGCTTCTTGGCCACAGATCAGTGCGTCCCTGCGAGGCTGTGTGGGGAGGTGGGTTTCTGTCCTGCTGTTCTGAGCATCTCCCTGCTAATCTGAGCCACCAGCATTCATCCCTGTGGGATTCATCCCAGAATGGAGATTGTAGTGGGTGCGCCTGGTCCTGTCTTAGGCCACAGCCACCCACCTGCTGCCACAGTGTTCCTCCTCTGCTCTTGCACTTTCCCAGGAAAAGATGCTGCCGGTTGCAGAGAAGACAAGGGAGAAAGTCTGTCTTTGACTCTCTTATCTTGCTGATCCCAGCAAAACCATGAAGAAAGGGGCTGACCGTCCTGGTGCTGCAGAGGAGCTTAGCCCTTTGCTGGGTAAGCATGGATCCTGGGACAGAAGAAATCTCTTGCTGTTTCTGGAAAATGCAACTTGACACTTAAACCTTCAGATCTATATATTTTTTGCACACCTCTCCAGTTTTGTTTGTATTTGACTTCTAACTGCAAAGGTATTTTGACTTTCTTTCGATTCTGGGCCTGCAGCTGCCTGTGTGCTTTTCCAGCTGTGACCCTAGTGAGGAGTGCAATAAGAAAGGGCATAAGGTTGAGCAATACCCATCCAGAAGGGGATTGTTTCGCCTACTGCTAGTCAGCTGAGCGAGCTGAAGCTAGTCAGCTACGCACCCTTAACAGCTGGTGAAGAGAAGAGGCATCTCCCAAGGGCGATTCTTCCGATTTGACACAGAAATGGGCAAAAAGCATCTGAGGCGGATGCTGCCCCTGGCAGTGACTCATCCCACCTCATCTATGGACTGCTAATTACAGAGGAAGCCTAGATGAGTAGTTTTCATTAGATACGTGATTTCTCAACGACTAAGGCGAAGGTAGGGGAATCCCATCCCACCTCTCCTAGTCCTTCACTGGTGTCTGTGTATACCAGCCTCACTGGGGCTGCCGAGTAAGGTAGTAGCAAATGAGTTTCGTGAGGGTGCATGCAGAATTTGCAAGTCTTTCCCACCAACTACTTCATGTGCCCAGTCCTGCCACTACGGGAGGGTCATCTGGAAACTCCACAGCCAGACTCCTGTGTCTGCCAGATTTAATTCCCGTGTGCCTCCTGCCTTGTTTTCTACTTTCAGATGTGCTTTTCTATACCTGTGTCATGCAGGATCAAACAGGAGTTACAATGTTAATGGCAGATTCTATTAATAAGCAACTGGTTTAGCATAGCTTACTGTTTCCATCAGGAACTGAAACCTACTGGGGCTCCCCACACTTGCCCTTAAGCCGAGAGGTGATTTAATGAACTGCCTCCTCTAAGGGTTGGCTTACACTTAATTCTGAACAAGAAATTACTGCCATACTAGTTTTTCTGTTTTCCCTGCAATAATATGATCGGGGTGAATTTAATACTGTATCAAGGTTTTGACCAGGTTTTATGTTTCAAGTGAGTCTTTCTTGAACACCCCATCGTTGTAACGCTGGGTCACAAGGCACCTCATTTGGCAGGTCTCTGCAAATGGAGTGATTTTGCTTTACCTGCTCTTCTTGTGGCTGTTGCTAATAGCCTGAAAACTCGCTGTCTTGTGTCTTTGAAATCTTCCAGTTAAATGGTAAAGAAAATTGTTCATGAAATAGGCAATGCCGGACACATTCCTGACAGTTACACAAGAAGGAACTGAAGCTCACAAAGAAACAGAAGCTCTTAAATTTTGGCAGCATTCAGTAAACTGTCTCCCATTAATAAATAACTGACATAATTTTCAACATTTTACTCCGTTACAGATGCCTCTCACTTGGCAGCTGGCCTCTTCCCAGCCAAGTCAGGAGTAGTGAAACTCCCGATGACTTCAGCTGGCCGAAGGGTCGGGAGGCTGAGGCTGGATAGCTGGATGCTGCAGCACTCCGGGGGGAAACAGGGAGCAGTGGCCACTCGGAGAAGCCTTCCTGAGTAAAAAGGTTCAGTCTGATCTTTTTTAAAAATATTTTCTCTTCTTTTTAATCTCAGGCATGGATGTACTCTGGGGGAATCTGCTTCCAGCGCTGCTTCGCAACTCCCTTTGCTCATATTTCGTGCTAAGGAAAACAAGCTGCGTGGTATGTGGCAGCTGTATGGGTCGGGTGTGGGAGGTGCAGAGTGACCATCCAGCCAAATCAATACTCACCAGAGGGGACAAGGTGGCTGTACCTTTCCTTCTGTCTCCTCTAAATCAGCCCCCCTCAGCCCAGGCGTAGGCAGGCTCCCACGCTGGGAAGTGATGCAGTTGTGCAGCTGGCAGTGCTGCATTTGTGCAGGGGCTGCATCCATTCCTCAGTCCCTGCTCTGTTCAGAGGGGAAGAAATGTGCCCCTTGCAGTTTATACATACCTGCAAGTGGTGTGGAGTGGCCCAGGCACGCCTGAAAGAGGAAGAATAAAAATCCCACTCCAGTATTTAAGCCTCAAGCTGCAGCCCTGGTAACTGCTGTTCCAGTGGCTGAAGGCAGGTAGGAGCAGCACGCAGGCTCCAGGAGGGTACCCGCTTTCCTCTGATATTCAGAGCCCGTCCCAGCAATGTGGCTCTTACTGGTGTCGACCTCAGGGGATCTATTCTGTGCTGTGCAGGACTGGGCCCGCAGCTCACACACTGGGCTGTTGGGTCAGCGTAAATTTGGGGCAACTCAGGATCTGAAGCGCTGTAATCTGAGGCAGAAATCTGCCCTTAGCCAACGCGCTACTGTTTGATAGGGCTCTGCGCCTGCTTGTTTAATGTAGCAACTGCACTGGTTTTCTAACAACAACTTTAAATGCCATTCATCAATAAATCCACTGGGCTGCTCGGCTTGTATTACATGCCACTGATTAACTACCATTAAATTAGCAGTTAGTGTAATCAGATATAAACATTCCTTTGTGGCTAAGCTGTTAAACTTTTTTTTCCTTTTTACAATTGCATGTAACACATCTCGGCATGAGACCGGCTCAGTAATTTCACATTACTGCAGCTAAATTATGTTTGTGGGCTCCAGAAACGCTTCTGGTGCTACCAGGCTCGTAAACACCTACCTGGCAGGGAAAAGCTACAACTTCTGCCCCAGAGCGTTCAGGGTTTAGCAGGATTCGGCATAGTACAGTGAGTGAATTTATTACATAAATATGTGCTTGGGCTATGGATTGACAGGAGGGGTCCAGTATTTGATTTGCTGCCATTCGCTGCTGATTTTCACCCTGGGTCACGTTATTAATTGGTGCAAGTCAGCACCCAACTCATTACAAGGGGACATGAAAGAAAGAGGTAGGCGTTTGCAGTTTAAAAGGAGAGGGATATGACTCTGTGTGGTTTTCAGCTCTGGAAACTCCAGACCGTCGTAGTCAAAAGTGGATTCTGATTTTTCAAAAGGAGACATTTCATAAGTATTGATTTGTAGAGTAGAATTAACTATGTTTATTTCACATGTAGCTCTGCATCCTCTCCTTTGCTAGGCATTTTTGTAAGTCTTTTAAAGGCAGAAACAAAATACACAGCTGCAGTAATACTCATAAGCCTTTTTTTTACGTGCCTGTGCAATACAGCACACAAGTCGCTATCTCAATATCAATGCTAAATCATAAAAAAATAATAACCAGCAAAAATGTTCCTATCACAGCCTTCCATTCCCTCGCAATGCAAGAAAATAACTAGAACTTGCAGCACACCCAGAAGATGGGTAAACTTATTTTTAGTCCAAAAAAAAACCCTATGGAGCAGATTTTTTTTAGTGTTGGGTGGATGTTTTGGTGATTTAGATCTATATTAAATCTGATTATGTTTTTTATCGTGTAGATTGCATTGAATTTGTTTTTAGATGCTTATATGCTTTAGATTATATTTGCACATAATTACAGGTGAAAACTTGCACCATCAGATATTGGTGTAAATAATTTGTGAGCCTGAAGTTGGACTACTAGATTAGCTGTTTTAAAAATTCAGTTTTGCCTCTTAAGTTACATGGTTTGGATGTTATGGTTCAGTTTTAATGCGTTTTTTTCTATTTCAGTTGTGCTGTTTGGAAATACTAGGATTCTTATACTTCAATAATATGTTGTCAGTTGCTCTCGTGGAAACCTGTAGTTTCTCCAGCTGTGTTCAGACTGCTTTCCTGAGCTGTCAACCTGGAGATGGGAAAGAGAGAGAATTCAGCTTAGCTGCATGCGTTGTCTTACATTATGTTTGACGATTTGAGAAACATATGATACAAATGGCTTGGGTTTCCAAAATCTAATAGTGGGCCACTCTCCAAGCGTATTCTCCCTCTTTCTGACTATGAGAAAGCGGAATTTATAGGGCTGCTCTTAATATTTTCTTCAGGGGTGTAAACCTGTAGGAACTTGGATTAGTATGTTGACTCCCTCAATTAACTTTAATCTAATATCCTGCCTATTTAAATTAGTGTAAACATTGGTGTATAGGGTTAAGGGAAAGAGTTGAACTGAAAAAGATTTATTTAAGGATTAGTGTAGTAGCTAAATTAGAATTAAATCCAGGAAGTAAACATCCCAGCAATGCAAGTTGTGGGAAACAAGAGACCGCAGCAAAGACCAGCGGTTTGAAACAATAATGTGCCACCATGGGAAGAGAAAGGAAGAAGGGGAGAAACAAGTAAATCAAGCATTACTGTACAAATAAGACTCTAAGCCTATTACTGCCACACAGGTTGTGGGGAAACTCCCAATTAAATGCAATGCAAAGAAACTTCTCTCCTTTTCATCTTTCTTCTTGATTTGCTCGGTTGGATTACATTGTGAAGTGAAATACCCACAGCAATTAGAATAAAAGGATAAAATCGTAGAAGAGTCCCCAAAGATACAGAAATTATCAAATTTGCTGGCATCAGTTTTGCTGCAACATTTAGCGAGGGTTTGTTAGAGCCTTTGGACAAGAAAACGAGCAAAAAAAAAAAAAGAGCAGCTTCACTCTCTGTTAGGCAGCACTAGGAACCAAATTCACCTGGGACATACATCCATGAAAGTTTTCTCAGACTTAGCAGAGATTTTATCTCTGTTCCGTCCACGGCATTTCGTAGGGGCTGTGGCTGGGCCCCGGTTCCCAGTGCTGCCTGCAAGCCAGCCTGCAGCAGGCCAGGGCTTACTCAGCAATACTGTGCTGGCACAGAAACTCTGGTGCTGAGCCCTGTCCCCATGCCGCTGACAGCTTTGGGACAACTGCAGGCTCTCTCCCTGTGTCTGAGAACCGGCCAGACGTTGCTCCATTTGTATCCGTCTCCTGTACGAATAGGAAGGGTTAAAATCTGAGCAGGCTCTTAAATGAAGCATCTTGGACTCCAAGTCCTCTTCGTGCTGAAGGCCAAAAGGAGATGACTACATACTCAGACTATGGGAAGCTGCCTTCCAGATTTCAGTTAAAAGTACTAAGCCTGGCTCTGCATATTCGCTTAGATATCGCCTCGGATAGAAACAAGCCATCTACTGAATGATCACTTTCAGACCTGAATTTTTGTTGGCCATTTGCCTTCCAGGTATGAATCTGATCAAATCCCACAGAAAAATCCTATCCTTTCTTCCTATATGCCCAACAGCCTCAGCAAATGTCAGATGTCCTCTTTTACGGTCAACGCTTTTTGGCAGAAAGATGAGCCCATCGCTACAATACTGCCAAACAGAGCAGGGGTCCTGCATTAAGTGAGGCTTTGCCCGTCATGAGCCAACGCAGCAGCTCGTCGGTGAAAGGACTGTGGGCAGCCCGGCGGGGAGGAAGACCTGGAGCTGGGTAGCAGCTGGCAGGCACAACTGGCAGCACACGTGGGGTAACCTCTTCTAGCAGAACTCACAGATATCTTCCCAGCCATGTATATAACTCATTTTTGTAAAATCGTTTTGGCAGTTTCTTTGTGCTTTATACCCCCAAAAGACTGAAATGATCCAGCCAGCTTATTCCAGAGGAAAATGTCTAAATTTCAGCTCCTATGAGATGTTGTTTTGTAAAGGTAGGCAGCTTAGCATTTTATCTTTCTGACTAAAGCAACTTTTAACAAGCTCGTTCTTGGCAAAAGGTTTTGGACTTAACCATGACTGAAATACTCCATGTGTCTTAACAGCATGCTTTGCGTGAGCTGCCACCCTGCTTGGCAGGAGATGCGAAGGAATGTTGGTCCAGGGGTGACTTGAACCCTTGTAGTGTGTCTTCTGAGGGGTCAGTGGGGAGGAGGAAAGACTGCAGCGTCACTCTTCATGCAGCGTCCCCTCCCTGGACAGGGGAGATTGTTTATGGGGCTGTTACTTCACAGGAAAAAAAAAAATTGCTCAAAAATTGCTCATTAATTACTCTTGTTCTAATCCTCTGCTCTGCCTGTGTGCTGAGCACCCTGTCAGACAAACCTTCTGCAGTCTGTTCTGGGTGGATATGGATGGCAAATATTAATGCGACGCCTTAGGGTTCCTCGTTTGCCTTAAAAAAGCACAGCGACATCAGCAGTATTAAGCACGCAGCAACAAGGTCTCTGGGTAAAATCTCAGTGGAAGAGTTTGCTAATAAACCTCCCCATCTGAGTAAGTCAAGCTTTCTCCCTGCCTGAGACCTGTTCCGGCCCAAGCTCCTTGGGTTTAGAGCTTCGTGATATTTTTAAGAATGTTGCTTGACAGGCTCCTCAGTCGAGGGGGGCTGCTGCAGCCTCGGAGAGCCCCGTGGCAGCTTCAGTGATGGAAATGCTGTGTTTGGGGCAGAGGGTTCAGCACCCACCCTTGGGGCTGGGAAACCCTCCTGCACCCCCAGCTCCCCAAGGGCTGTGCTGCCCCAGCCCAATGCTGCGAGGCACTGACTGCCCTCGCACCCCACCAGACACGCCTGATGGAGAGAAGCAGACGTGGAGAAGGCAGAGGATCAGGCATATGTCCATCCCTAATTGCCATCTGCTTCAAGGTTTTGTTGCTCTTTTCCATGGTATCTCGCTCTGGGAGTAGTGCCCTGGGCCAGCCATTGATATCTTCTTTGAGCTAAGGAAATTCACGTGTTTCTGACAATGTAAAAGGACTTACGTCTTTTATGAGAGTCCTTTTGTCAGATGCTGGGGAAGAAAGGTCATACTATAAGCATGAAATGGACATCGTATATGTAGTAATTGCAAAATCTGTCCGTAGGTCAACTTAGGAAAGCACCACAGCGTATAGCTCTGCTTAATTCTATTATCTTTGAGTCCTTAAGAGTTACAAGAAGCCCCTTAGTTTCAAATGGAGTATAGAGAGTAGAGAGTACTATTTCAAGAATAAGTCCCATATACCTGTCTCTGAAAATCGGTTCTGAAGAGGTCTCAGCTGGAGTATTAACCCTGAGACGTTCACTGGGCACATTGGGCCAGTCTGGACCCATTCGCGTCCTAACAGGCCCCTCAAGAACATACGTATTGGGAGTTTATATTATTTAGACTAACGCAGTTTGCTGCCTCTACCGGTGTCTGCCATCTCACCAGTTTTACAGTAGCCGGGCAAGGGGGAACTCTTGCTTGACAGCAACAGAAACCTTAAGGTAAGCTGGCGGCACCAACCCTGGTCGGTATTTGCTGGTATCGGTTCTCCACGTGGCCACAGCAATGCTCGTGCTGGCTGGAGGGAGATGGTTTAGCAGCAGTAAGGTCGGGTGGCTAGGTCAGGAGAAGGCAGTGCCTCCTCTGTGCTGGGCTCATCTCTGCTCATTGACTGCACTTGTGAAAGTACGGCCTTGATGCAGGATCCACACAACTCAGGGGGGCTTCTTCCATTCACACCAACAGATTTTCAGAGCAGGTCTTTGCACAGGATCAGTAGGAGAAAAGCCAATTTACTTGTGCTGTCTTATGGCCCATCACATTAATCCTGCCCATAAAAAAAAAAAAAAGATCACATCTGAGTAGCGTTTTCCTCCCCTTGTTTAAATAAATTCAACTGCTCGGCTTCTGATTTCCCCACCAGAACTCCACGTCAGCCGGCCCTGCTTGTGGGAAAGTCAGCAAGCACGTTTCAGCCAGCGTGGGGTATTAATGTAGGAAGCCAACACTGGGTTGGTTCTCCTTGTTCCTCTTACTGGCTATAGAATTTCACAGCCTGGGATATTAGTAAATATTTATGTTTAATTACTTTCACTTAAGAAAAACAACCACAGCCAAGAAAACTACAGAGCAATTTAATGGGTTTTAATTTGCCATACTAAACCGCCGTCTTAAACATAATGAATTATATGAAGTCATCCGGTTTCAGACTCTCTTTAAGAGGTAATTTAATTCAAATAAGGTTGCATATTACTAGCTTCAGTGTCTGAAAACATTTATAGTGCCAGTAACTGTTCCATTGCCCTGAGTTATTCTGCAGCCTGAAAGACAATAACAAGCTAAGCTTAGAAAAGTGTGCTGGGGTTTGGTGTGACTGATAGATGAAATTGCTAGGGTCATTGCCTCAGGCGAGAAGCGCTGGGTGAGTGTGTCGGAGTCTCCTTTTACGTGAGGCAGTCTGGGTTAAAACAAAAACAGGAAAGTAAATATGGCAGTAGCTGCTCAGCAGCACTGGTTTTGAATCTTTTCCATAAGAAAACAGCCTACGAAAGGGCTTCTTCCTTCTGGGTCCTAGCTACAATGCTGCCTTTCTTGCATACGATGATTAGGTTCAGGTATATGTCCTTTGGTCCATTGTTGCAACACAATATAAAGACTGTTTTGTTCTCTGGCACCACTGTGGAGCTCATATTCAGGGAGAAAAGAAGGGGAATGTTGGGTTACCTACACAACCCTTTTTTCCCTGACAGGTAACTGACAGAAGGAAATAAAGAAAAATACCGATACTCTTCCATCTAGAGATCCCCAAGTGCTGAACTATGTACAGTATTAGGAACAACCATCAGGGTGTTTTTTCCCTCATGGGACAAACTGGTATCATTGGTTTCAGTGTGGCAGTTAAGAGCCAGAAGGTCTTGCCACATAGGCTGTAAAACTTTGTGAGGCTTTCAGTGTCCTTTAAATGGTTGTCCTTTAAAGTAATTGCATACTCTAAAGCTCCTTATGGGGCTTAAGGGCTTTATTTGCCCAGGACAATTGCACACCTTGTGAAAGAAGCTGTAATGCAAATCCTGAGCTTGGTTCTGCCAACTTTCCAGATGTTGATTGCTAAACTTGAGAAGGCTGCTAGATGTTGATTGCTAAGTACGTAGCCTGCGTGTACATTGATCAACATGTTAGACAGAAGATGCGTAGGGAGAGCCCCTATATTCTTGACGTTTCTGTGAAGTTTGGTACACAACTCATGTTTTGCAACTTCGCTCATCTGTTATGGGCACACCTAATGAATGCAAAACTGAGGAAAGATTGCATTAAAAATTGCTGCAAGTGGAATAAACAGTCCACATATAAACAGAATGTGATCATAGTTTAACCTTTCACCATGACTAGCTGTGATAATAGTACTTTACCAGCTTTTGAACAGGACTGTGATTGTAGACAGCATTCCGCAGAACTAGCTTTGATTTCAGAGGTTATGAAATGACAGTATGTGAAATTATACGAAATTACAGTACAAGGCTATTTGATACTGTGTTTTCCAGTTATTTCCTAGTTCAGATACCTTTTCTCATCGATCAGTGTCTTACTTGAGCACGCATTCGTTCCCCTTGATTTATACACTTGCCGTGAATCTGATCAGTACTTGTATGGGTGACAGGATCAGATTTTGGCTCATTTAAAATCCTTGAAGATACCTTCACAGAATGACAAGTGGTTTCTGTTAAATAACGAGCTTGTGGGATAGGGACTGTCTTCTCCCAGGAGTCACACAGCATCTGGCTGAATGGAACCATACGCTTGCAGGCTCTGTGAACTATGTGGCTATATTAATTAGGTCTGACTGCAAGCTCTTCACTTCCACTCACACGCAACTAGCTTGGGCTGCGAATTAATTATGTGCTTTAAAGTTTTACTCTCACAATACAGAAGTCACCCCTGGGAGAACATTGCTGAACATGCTTGAGGAAGTTATGATGATTTCTGCTTTAAAATAAGCCATGTATAAAGTTGCTGAAGTGTTCTTACAGAAGACTTCTGATAGGATTAAAAGTGAACATAGAGCAATGGAAAAAAATATTCTTCATTAGAAGGGATTACATTTAAACCTTTCAAGATGACTGATTTTTTTTTTTCCTTTTAACTCAAACTTCACTTAGGTGTTGAATGGAGCTCAGAGATTTTTTCTTGTCAGGACCTATCAAAAACCCCCTGAGATCACTAAGGCATTTGAGCATGTGGAGCACAAATTTTTCTTTGCTCTCTACATTGCATTTTTACTGTGTCTAAAATACAGTATTCACTTACAAGAGTACCTAGCTATCTTGCAGGGCAACTAATTTCATTTAAGCTCATGGTCACTAATCAGTCTGGAAATGAAACAATTAATTCTAATGCAGTAAGTGCACAGATACATTAAATTTTACTGCTTTGTCTGCTTTTCAAAGGGCAAAAGTAGGGCAATCTCAGGCCAGTGTAAAATTGCAGATGCCTGTACTTTACCGTACTTTACTGCTCACCTCTTAAGAAAGAAGAGCTCAGCGTTAGAAATTTTCAGTCCCACATGTCACTGAAATAAATTTCAGTGCTGCATGTCACTGAAATAAAACTAGAAGGTTTCAGGAAGATTTGGATCAAGCTTTTGGACTATATGTGTGTGGTTTATGTGTGAGGATCCTCTCACCTAAAGATACATCATCTGTAAAGTGCACAACAGACTTGGCAGTGTACTGTTACAATCCGTAATGGCATAGATTTCATGAGTCCTGAAACTTGATACCCAAGCTTGATAAATGTAAAGATCTATTGAGCCAACTATAAATGCACTGAAAAAAGCATAATAATAAGAGTGCAACCAAAGCCAAGATCATTTACGTTTGTTTGAAGGCTTCCAAAGATGTTGTATGCTGTAGGATCTTATGCAGAGCCAAAGCATTGCATTTCCAGTCAAAGTCAGACATTCAGCTGTAACTTTGAATATATGGGTTGGAATCACACACAATATTTTCACATTACCTGAGTTTAGACTTTCTTTCTGTTTTTATGTTCCTGTTCAAAAGAAAGGAAATCCCTGATACTAAGACAAGTAATCTGTGTTCTGAGCCAATAAATCCTCAGGGAATTTGAAGCAGGTAGATTCTAAGAGGCCCTTTTAAGAGTCTGAAAAGCAATGGGTGACATTAGACGATGCTTAATGAGAGTTGCAGGTGCTCAGCTTTTAGGACGAGGTCATTTCCCGTGTGTTGGCACAATGACAAAGATGGAAAATTGAATGGTTCTTCTAATTCACAACTCCGTAATATATACTCCTTAACTGGAAATGGCTGAAAAGATACCTTTGGAATGCTCTCGGTGCCCTAATATGTCTTAAACGCTGCAGCCAAGTCTCAGCGTCGTTCAAACAGTAGATGCAAATAAGAACCTGCGAGCACAGTAGATGCAAATAAGAACCTGCGAGCCAGTAATCAACAACAGCTCCTTTCCCAACCCTTCTCTTTTGGTTACGTGTTTAACAGAGGTGTTCCGGGGCTCTGTTGCCATCCTGAGTGCAGGCGGGGGAGGGGGGGGGAGAGGCAGTGCCAATACAGGCACATGTATTTAATTTTAACAAGAAAAACTGCGCAGGTGGAGACTGGAGAGGCCGAGATGTCTCTCTCAGCCTCCTGAGAAAGCACAGCTTTGGCAACACATCCAGCTGTGGGCCAGGCCTAAAACACCATCTAAAATATCCTGAACATCCTTGTTTGTCTCTTGAACCCTGTTTGCAGTCGCAGCTAAATGATTCAATACAAATCCCCTTGAATAAGCTTGCAAATAAGACCAGGTATTTACATTTCAAATGGATCATCATTAAGGTTTCAAGCTGTCAATAGGACCAGCACAGGAAAATGTTATTATTAGACCTGAAAGTCTTTGAGGGAATGTCTGAGAAGAAAGGCTATAATATCAGGGGACCAGTAATCTGTTCCTAGCCGGCTTTTAATTCCACTTAGCAAACATGAATGATTCTGAGTGTTGAATGAAGACACAAGCTACAGAACCTGCACCGTGCATTTAAACTACAGCTGGCTGGAACACTATATGCCTGAAGGCAACATTTTTAAGTTCAAAGGTAAACATTTGGGGTTTTATAGAGAAAATTAGTTGTACAGCATATTTGATTTAGTATACTGCTACCCAGTCCAACTTTTAATTGAAATGTATTAAAAAAAAATAACCCTACTTCCACTGACAGTATGCAGTTTCCTAGAGAGCCACATGCTTGCTAGTAAACATCAGTCCTCTGGGCCAGGTTCAGAAGACAGAGGTCAGAACTTCTATAACTTAATATTTTTCAAGGCACCCTAAAGACTTCCTCTTGCCTACCCCATGTAAATTGTTTACAGCCTGCTCCAAAGAGGGACTCTCCTGCAGGACTTTGACCATGCCTGTAAACTGATAAAAAACCTCTCCCTGGAAACTTCCCCCGGTGAACCTCGCCGTAATATTTTATTATCTTCGATCCTAAGTGTATACGCAGGGATCCTTTCTGGTAAAAAAGCAGGCAATAAATAATCCTGAGCAAGCAGAGCTCTATACATTGACCGTTCTTATGGAGTGATGGCGGCATTCTGTAGTTGTTCTTGCTGTTGGACTAAAGGGGTAAAGGGAGCTTTCCAACGCTGCTCCAAACGCCAGCACACACAGACCTACAAAGCTGTCGCATAGCATTTGCATGCAATTTCGGCCATTCCGGTATGGCCTGCATAGATTCTATTTCTTATAATTGTGGGGCTTTTTTTGTTAAGGTAAACTTTTCAAAAGTGAGGAAAACCTATGCTGCACAATGAGGTATTGAGAGCCATGTGTTCCACGGTACAGAAAGATATGTTATGATTCTTATCTTCGTGAGACTGTGAAAAAATAGTTCTTTGTCCTCAAACTCATTAAAAAGTTATTTAATAAAGAACTTGAAACCATTATCAATATTTACAAAAGAAATGCTTGAGAGCTGAGTTATGTGTTTGGAAATTCACAGAAGGCTCAGTGCATTGAAGCAACAATATACGTGATAGGAAGTATAGCTGACATTTTCCAAATATAAAAACCAGATGATGGAAGGTTTAATTTCTATGAATTGGAGCAGTAGCTGAGAGCCTACTAATCTCTCAGGAATATTTTCAGCCCATTGGGGTGCTCAAAGAACATAAAATTCTCAGCATTTCTGGAAAAGTAGTTGAGATCAGTGTGGTTTTGCTACATTCAAAGGTGGCTCCAGTCTCTGACTTAAATTTGAGGAGTACAACAGTTTTCCAGGGCGGGGTGGAGGGGGTGTGTTTCTGAATAACAGCATACTGGGTTTTTTAAAATTCTCAGGATAAATAAAGCCAAATTATCAAAGAATATTTTATAAATAACAAAGGGCTTTTTTTACACAGCCATACAGCTTTCTACTTGCAAAACAATGCTGCTGACTTTATTGGTTGGTATCAATTATGCCTAAGAGAAAGGTGGGAATAAAAATCTGCCTGCAAAGTGTAACCACATTTGACTGCCGGTACATCAGTGCTGCCGGGCATCTCCCCAGGTCTGTGAGTCAGGGCATTTACTTTCCTAAAGCCGGCGTCAGCAGACTGGCCTTTAAATCCACCTTTTGTGTTGTTCAGAGACAAACGTGCCCCAACTGCTGGAAATGTGTGCGCTGTGCGTCTCTGCTGCTTCTGTTCGTCATTTAACCAGGGACTGACTCTCAATTCTCTTACACAGAAGCTGAAACAGAACACCAGAGTACAAAATAATATCTATAAGAGTTTTTAATACACAGCCCATTGTGTGTAGTCATGACGGAGGGAATCCCATCTTGTACTCTCCTGCCAGAGGACTCCAGTAAGAGGTGAGGCTCAAGGGACAAAATCTGGTCAGGTGTGTAGGTCTCCTGCTTTAACAGGCTTGAAAATGGTCTAACTGGAATGAAGAGATGGCAACAGGGTGACAGAATAGACGCAGCGACCAGTATCACCACAGGAGGTGGGAGCCTGACCACCAAGTGCATTAGTTTTCCCAGAAGTTTCCGACTTGGTGAGTATTCAAATACTATGCTAAGGCTGAGCTTTAAGCAGTAGTTGGATGAGGTCTAATCCATACATCTGGAAACAGCCTGTGTATCACCGAATACGTGCAGAGGGGGCTGCTCTTATATTTGTCACATGTGTTTGCTTTTATTTGATTTTGTATTTGGGTGGGAAAGGGAAAGAGGAAATTCTCTGACATTTTCACATGCCTTTTTTTTTAAGTGACTCTGAGAAACAATTCAAAGGTCTCATCTATTCAAATTAGAGGCTGTAAAGCGGCCTGACATCTTTTGAGAATGCAGCCTTGGGTATGAAGTACCACATTCCCATCTCTAAGATCTACCACTGAGATTATTCTGCCAGCATGCTGGGAGGTAGGTACCAAAGGCACAGGATCTGGGTCTTCCTCTTTGCCATATCTTTGTGAACTGGTAGATAGCAAGAAATAATCTTCTGAGTACAAAATACTCTGTTCCTAATCCTTTCCATTACTCTATGCTGCTGGAACAGCTAAGATTCAGAAAACAACCTCCTGTACCTCTCCAGTCCGGCCCTTGTATTTCTGTCCTAATTTTAGGCTCCCTAAAAGACTACTACCGCTGCAAAGGATTTTATGGTCTGGTAAAACATCTGCATTTGTGTCTTCTACAACCATGTATAAAAGCTCACAGCTTCTAAAGCTCTTCAAGAGTACGGAAGAAGAGGAACTAAAATAAATACATTGGTGGTGATTAATTATGCCTGGATTAACAAAATGCCAGCCTTTGCTAATTGTTCTGGGAGCCAGGAGGGAAGGAATCAGCATTGCCCTGCTGGAAGTGGCTCGGTCAGTGCAGCCCTCAAAAAGCCCGGAGGACAAGGAGGAAGCCAGGGTTGAGAAAGTGCCGCTCTCTGCGCTGGCAGAGGAAGGAGGGGAAGTGGTGGCTGGAGAGGCTTGCTGCTTGGAGGGAACAGGGGGTGTGCTGGGAGAAGCAGACTCAGCAGTGAAGATGGGAGAAGACCGTGAGTGGATCCCGGAGAGACGAGCACTGAAGACACAGTGGAGGCAGCCGTACCTCCCACTGCGCCGGGGCTCTGCCTCCGCAGTTTGAAGTCAAGTGCTTGAGTTTTGGTCTTTCTTGCTTTAATGCTGCAGCTGCCCAGAGCCATGGGTTGCCCCAGACTCCAGCCTATCCTGATGCCTCAGAACAAGCTCCCAAAGTTTTGTATGGATGGTACTTACGGAGAAAATTGATGGTGCTAATGGTAAAATTTACTAACTCTACACCCCAAGCCGTTCGGGGACCTTTTCATTTGCATGACTGTGCACTATGCTCATGTAGGATCATACTTCTTGCAAATGCTACCGTGATGTTGCCTGAACATTTTTCTTCCCATAATAACTCTGTGAACCATGGCCAGAGAGAGTTGTGCCTCAGGCTCAACAGCAAATACAGCATGCATCCCTGGCCTGCAGAACTGCTCCTTTCCAGCCTGATCCTTGGCAGAACCCCTGGTTACACGTGCTGGGCAGTCAGACCCCATGCTGTTGAAGCTGTTCCTTCACTTCTGAGCAGGTTTTCATTTGATGTCAATTCATAAAGCTCCACAAATGAAGCCTATTCACGCCCAGAGCCCATCGCCTTGCACATAAGTATTAGGTTATTGTTTATTAGGCTGAATTGATATTATGTGCATGTGTGTATGATTTTTCATTTCAGATTATGAAAAAAAAAAGAAGTAAGAATTCCAAGAGTGCCCACAAGCCGTGAAGAGCTTGGACTGAACTATGAATGCAGGGACAAGGCAAGGCGGTGTGATTCTCTGGGAGGGGGGAGCCCTGGGCCATCTCCCGGGTGCTGCAGGATCGGAGCTAAGCCACTTGCCCGTGCGTGTGGGGTTCCCACTTCCCACCCGGGGTGTGACTCCCTCCAGCCCCCTTTGGGAACAGAGCCCCGTGTGAGCAGCGCTGGCACCCCACCCACTGCTCTGGGGTCCTGGCGCTGGCGATGCGGGGCACGTCTCATGTAATATAAATCATCAAATGAAAGAGGGGATTTAAAAACAATTTCTTTTGTGACTGGTACTTCAAAATACTTTACAAGTCATATCAAGAGGATTTTTAAAAATCTTTCTTTATGAGTTGCTTTCTTTTCCAGAATAGTATCCTTGGAAATGACCCACTGGGTAAAAACAAAACAATAATAAATCCCTGTGAAAAACAGCCATTTGAATTTCCATGAATATCATTACCTTCAAAAGCCATGAGAGCCTGCACTGTGCTTGAGTAGCGCTGTGGAGGAGACAGAACAGTCGAAACGGAGGACTGGCAGCAATGAGATTACACAAAGTTAGCATCAACTGTCATCCAGACTGCTGGTAAGCACATTTGCCCACGTACCAGGCTCAAATAAAGAGCTTGCAATGTGAATTCCGGCCTGCGCCAGGTCACGATGCTACAGTTCATGTCAACACGTCCCAGCAAGACACAGCCTCACCGCAGGAGTGAAACCAGTGGGAAGGCAAAGCCACAGACAACTCACCTGAACAGCTCACCCCGACGCTCGGTGGCAGTAAGCTGAGGCAGCTGCCTGCGCCTTTACCCCGTTACGCACTAGATGATGGGACCGCTATTTGCATATAGACATTTGCACCCCAGCTGTGCTGGCAGGTTTTGTTTTTCCAGGTGCCAGGCAGCACCCAGGAGCTTATGTTCTTAGGCTAAGCGGACTTGAGGCTTGCTGCCATGTCACTCTCATCAGACCAAACACGTAATTTTTGAAATGCCTGTGAGAGGTGACCTAGAGCCTTTGGCATGTCCTCAGGGAAGGATCAGCCATGGGAATTCACATCGGCTTTTCTAAACAATTACTGGAGGAGCTCACGGAGTATTATTCACAGACTGGTAGACGGGCCTGCCATGTGGGAGCTCGGTCTTTCCTCCTGCCATGACGAACTAGGGGAGCCTGGCAGTAACTGGGAGGAGTGAAAAAGTACTTGAGATGCTTGGAAACATCTGTCCTCAGGTTACCTACCCTCGCCTTTGCAGAGGCATGGGACAGGCCCATGTGCCAGGAGGGGTGGGAGGTTGCTGTAGGATTTGAAGGTACTTTCCAAGCTGCCCTCATACTTCTGCACGTGGTCCTGCCTTTTTATTAAATTCTTCTGAAGTTGCTCCTGACCCAAGCTAAGTACTTTTCTATTGACATCAACTTTTGCCACTTCACTATTCACCCCCAGGTTATTAATAAAGCATTAAAAAATATTGGTCTGAGTCCTGCTCTCTAGGGCACCTCATTATTAATCTCTTTCCCAACTAGAATCGTCCATTTATTCCATAATCACTTATAACCAGATTTTAATCCATGACAGGACTTTACCTCTCACTTTATGGTTACCAAGTTTCCTTAACAGTTTCTTGTATGGGTGTTTATCAATAGGGTTTTGAACGTCCAAATAAAGTACATCCTCTGGTTGTTCTTTACCCACTATTTTATCAACTCTTAAAAGTGTAAAAGGTCTGGCTGGCAAGATTTATTCTTGCAGCAGCTATGTTAGTTTTTCCTTTGCTTGAGACTTGATATTTCCCTGCACATTGTAAAATATTTAAAGCAGTGACTCTCTGAATCTTGTGGCTTGACGCAGCACCAGATATGCTGTCAATGTTTAATTAAAAATAAAAGTGAATGTAATATACCGCGGACTATCTCAACTTGTAATGAAGTTAAGCTAATAATGTAAAATTTCCATGAGATTGCCTGTCTGTGTAAATATTTACAGAGTCTTTATCACTGCAGCACCAGACTTCCACACACATTAATGGAGTTATCCTTGTACCACCTCCCTGATACAGGGAAGCTTTAGTCCCAGCTGCCTGAAGAATCGGGGCACACTGACATCTGGCACGTAAAAACCAAACTGCTGCGCTTTGAGAATACAGGTTAGGAGATAAAACACCTTCTCCCACTTACAGATGCTGTATTCACAAAAAAATGCAAGGATCATCACGGTTCACAAATGTAATCAAAAAGGCAGAGTGCCCCAGCGTCTCTCCTCAAGCTCTCTAAACCCCAAGTTCATTTTTCCCTTTGGAAAAATGCAGAGCACCTCAGGTAGAGCCCAAGCTTTTCCTTTTTTGCAGACTGTCTGTGCTTGCAGGTTTTTGCTGGCTCTGCTAGTGACCATTTATTTTGGACTCGCACCACACATCCAGTGTTTCATTCTGCATTTTTGCTCCAGCCAGGACTAATACAATTGGCTGCATCTCAGCTTGCTTCATATATACAAGGGAGTGGGCTTCCTGAGAGCAAAGGAAGAAACGACATCAAAAAAAAAGAGATCCAGTTTAAAGGAAAAAGCACTACAAAGATTTTGCCATGTAAGAAAGCTTTTAAAAGGCTACAAAACATACATGTGCAAGGGCCCACCTCTGGCCCCACGTCCCTGAGGAAAGAGAGGCTTTCCACCCTGCCCAGAAAGCTGACAAGATTTTGGCGAAGTAGGGAATGACGGAGAGCTTGGACATGGAGGAGCCCTCACTGAAAAGGCATGCAGGACGTGGACTCATGTTTTCAAGGGACTTCTGGCCTCGTGGCTGAAGCTGGGCTTTCCAAAGAAAGCTCCGCTTCCACATAAGCAGCCAGAACAGGTGGCCAGGAATTCAAAAGGTTATGAAGTCCTTCCAAAAAAAATTAACTCCTAAGTGCCAAAGGGGAGCGATGTGAGCGCAGAACACTTCTAGAAGAAGCTCTGAAGGATCCCAGCTCCCACAAACCTGTTTCCAGTTGTGATTTTTAACTGAGATCTTGAAGCTACTCATGCTTGAAAACGTAGGACTTCATTTCTGGGACCTTTGAGACCAGCAGCGGGACTCAGTTGAAGATGCCTGCTTGTGGGTGGGGGCGTGAAAACAAGGACAGTCGAGCTTAGCTTGGCAAAGTTCCTTGACTCCACAGACCAGCGATGCCCATGCAGCTGGGCTGAGAGCACAGAGGGGAGGACAGGCGCATGGGCACTTGAGATTGCCCTTGGCTGGGTTTGGATGCAGACCCCCAAACCTTTCTTTCCCCTCTCCCGTTCCTGAAACACAAGCTTTGCCTCCAGGATGGCCACGGCTCTACAGCAACAAAATGATTTCCCCAAGGAGCAGTCAATATATTGCCACGATCTTAATCTTCTTTAGCATGGTAGGATGGTTTTAATTTTCCCATGTTTGATCTCTCAGCTTTAGGAATATTGATAGAAATAGGGACCGCAAAGATCAAATGGAGCGCAGCTCGTTGCGTACGAAAAAACCACCCCTCGGTCCTCAGTTCCTCGGCGGTGATTCAGCTTTTCCAGCCGCGCTGCCGAGATAAAAGGCTCGGTGGGAGCAGAAGCGTTGGCGAGGTCCGTCGGGCTCTCACCGCACCGTCCCGCAGAGCAGCCTTGGCTGCGGGGCAGACACCGTCCACCCCCAAACCTCCTTCAGCGGCAGGGGGGGGCCGGGGATGGGGATGCAGAAACAGCTTTTGCCCCGTTCTGACGCCGGCGCGGGTTGTTTGCTGCTCGCTGCTGACTTGGGCCGGCAGCTCTGTTGAAGGACCCGTGTCGGGGGGAGGGGGGAGGCTGCTGGCAGCCCCTCCGCGCCCAGCCGGGCCAGGCCGGGCCGAGCCGAGCCGGGCAGGGCCGCCCTGCCCCCAACCAGTGGCAGGCCCCCGGCGCGGGGTAATGAGAAACATGGAAAGGGCTTTCTGTCTTTTGAAATCTGCCTCCCGACATCAAAGCGCCCCGCGCCAGTGGTCCTCCAGGGGTCGGCTCCCGTATCTAAACGAGCGGCATATTTCATGGGGATCTGCCGGGAGGGATCTGGCGGAAGAAAACCGGCTCTGAGATGCGGCTCGAAGTGAAAAGCAGGTGGCCCGCTTTAACGGGCTGCGGAGCGTCCCTTCTGCGTGTTTTGCACCCCGGTTGTGCTCCTGTAAACCAGCAAAAACCCTCCCCCCCCCCCCCCCCCCCCC
>Ga0065711_1027084_pt1 | contig 54479 bp, 31 predicted proteins | sample Hoacrofraction12_FD_59098 | JGI IMG/M metagenome (GOLD analysis project Ga0065711, IMG submission 59098) | Hoatzin crop microbial communities from Cojedes, Venezuela - Epithelial fraction 12 v2 (version 2) | ecosystem: Host-associated > Birds > Digestive system > Esophagus > Crop | place...
CGCAGCCTTCTCTTCTCCAGGCTGAACAAGCCCAACTCTCTCAGCCTGTCCTCATAGGAGAGGTGCTCCAGCCCTCGGATCATTTTTGTAGCCCTCCTTTGGACCCACTCCAAAAGTTCCATGTCCTTTAGAAGGCCTTTGACTTCGCTGCTCAGCAGCATTTCATGAATACTTGAAGGAAGGCGAGTGTCCTGCTCTGGAGAGTTAGAAGGCTTGAATGACTTGCAAGGCCAACCATTTACCTGGTTGGAATGACTAGGTGAAATTCGTTTGAACCCCCTTTTATAGTGGCATAGTCTTAAATTGACTTAAACCATCATCCCACCACACCTTTCAGCTTCAGCACACAGCAGCTCATGCTTGCCCTTGTGCCAGCACAGGCGTGATGAGCTGGGTCAGGGAACTGGTTGGCCATGTACCAGGTGGTTATGTTTGGGCCAGGTCAGTTGACCAGTGAAGCACCGTTTTGTCAGGGGAGCTTCACGCCAACCGATGGCAGCCCCTGACCTCAAGCCTGGGGACATTGAAGCATAGTCAAATCAGCTTTCCGCAGGAGCAGTAGAACTGGGAAATTTGTGGCCTCATGCATGCACCCATGGCCATTTCTTTGGTTTCTGAAGATGTCAGTTGTGTTTGGGGTTTTTTTTTTCAACTTTTGCTTTAATAGGCAGGTTGTTTAATTTTGGAACAGCAGACGGCAAAAGGCTCTGGTGGTTTTGCTGGCTAGATACTTTATTGTTGCTATGGGAATAGTCCTTGCACTGCTGCAGAGCCGGAGTGACTCCTGACCGTCTAGCAGGAGATCTGTTACACCACACTTGTGAACACTGAGAAATGAGTTGGATTCTCAGGATTTAAGGAATGTAATTTGGAGCTCTCTTCCGTGAGTACAGAGGATACAACAGACATAAGCGTTACCTTTGTAACAGGTGTACTGTTTCGCTTTTGTTGTCTCTGCTTTTTAAGAGTATCTTGCTGTAAATGAACTGCAAATACAAGACAGAGCTGTCTACTAACTGTAAAAATTATGTTTTGTTTTTAGCTCCCAAGAAGATGAGCGGCCTATGTCACCCTTCTATGTGAGGTATTTACTGAATTGTTTTAATTTATTTTTCTGTGTGGGATTGACTCATTTTTGGGGGAGTGATGCCAGAAATGTTGAACAGACTGTAGTCAAACTGAAGATTAATGTTAAGTTCATAATTATTGCTCAGCTAGTGGGATGAATGAGTCTTCGGAGATACGAACTGTGTTGAACTTTTTTTTATTTAGAGACGAGTCTCTGGGTTTAATGACAATCTTATAAATTTGTAATTAGAAGATGGACATTCGTTTCCTCTTTCCTTCAGTTCATTATGTAGCTTAGATGCCCATCATGAGTAGCTCAGAATCTATGGGCGCAGGAGAGATTTTTGCCACAAGCTTTGAGGAACTGACAGCATGTGCTGCTCAGAAAGAAACTGGGAACCAGATGGTGAGTCAGCAGCCCATACAGCAACTGCTCCTCCGCTGCAGCCTGGAGAAGCAGGAGAGCAGTGGGGTCTGCAGCGTGCCCGCCTGGGAGCCTGCCCGGAGGGCTGCTGCCTTTGGACGAATTGTGTCTCTTGTTTTGCCAACTGGACAGCAAAGTCACTGCTGGTAAAGTGGCCTAATTCTGTTGACATCAGTGAGAGTTTGTTCTGCTTGCTTCAGTAGCAGCTCAATTCCAGTGCTTTCATTTATGCTTAGTGGAACAGCAGGAGCCAAGGCAATTAAACACTGAAGGGATGCAGAGGAGGAAGGGCCAGATACTATAATTGGGTTCTTTGAGATCTGCAGAGTTTAAACAAATAAAAAGAAATCCCTGTGGTGCTTCTTGTGAGAGAAGTGATATTTGGAATTCTTACAGTGATCTCTTTGATTTGTCAATTCTCTTGTGTATATTCCTATTTATAGCTTGGACTTCTTCTTAGAGATTTTTTCTAACAAACTACAGAAAGTGTACATTTCATGCATACTTTTCATATGGAGACTTGCATTAAAACTGTGCAGAAATGTGGGTCGGTGAACTGTTCATGTACTAGCCTGGTTGCATGGTCTTGTCGACCTTCCTGTTGATTCACCATCGTTCCATGCAGTGTGTTTGTGCAGATGTTGCCTAGTCTGTGCTTCAAAAGCTCCAAACTGTCTGAGGAGATTCTGCCTTTTCCCTTGGGAAATTATTTTGTAGCTGCATACATTCTCCTGTCACAAGTTTTCCCCGATTTAAACTCATCCTGTCTTTTCCATGGAAAATAGTCCCTTTCTTTTTCTTTCTGGCTAGACGTGACCTTCAAATGATTGTAGGCTTTCATTACATTTCCATTTGTCTTACTGCTTAAATCTGTCCTTCCAAGCCTTTTCCTGGATCATGGAAAAATTGTCCAGGAAGGAAATGCTCTTTGGCTGACCTTGTCAGGATTGCTGAAGAGATGGGGAGCAAGGAGTGGACCTGAGGAAACTGGTATCAAAAGGACATTTCTGAGAGGGAGGAAGCAGGTTTGGAAATCTTAAATAGAGACGTGGGCATATTGCGATGGAGAACAAAGAATGAGTGTGTGCACTGGAATGAAGGAATGGCTTTCCATGGGAATATATCTTGCAAATAGGAAGGGAACAGTCAGGAATAAACACATAGTTGGAAAATGAAGAAATGGCTAGTAGGAGCAGAGAGGGAGCAGCACACCTTGCAACATAAGGCTTCATGCCAAGCTTGCGTCTTTTGTAACATTGCTGAGACACAATTACTTGTAAATAAAGCTAACAGCTTGTAATTCTTGCTCCTGTTTATCACACGTCAAAAATGTGTACTCCTGAGGTCAGCTGCCAAGTGCAGTTAATTTGGCAGGAGAGTGGTGCTGGCTGGGCAATTCACGGGGCTTCAACAACTGAGAACTTGAGTGGGTGGCCAGTTTTTTCTGTACCACTTTGAATGTTCTAATTGTTGCTCCAGAGCTGTGCATGACATATGTAGGCATTGCATTTCACACCATGGAAAAGGAAGGGCAGACTGTCTGCTTTAGCTGTCTGATGGTCAAATCTATTTGTAGTGCTACCAGGCACACTTGCATAGTTTGAAATACTGTTCAAGTAATCCTTCAAGTGAAACATGAATGTGTATGTACTGAGCAGTTGCTGCTGTGCTTATACAGTAGTTCCATATAGATAACTATGCAACAAGTTAATTAAATGGGAACAAGAGCTCTTTAGCTTCCAAACACTGCATAATACTTGGCTTATGCCAGACTGAAGGAGCATTGTGTCGCTCCGTAAACCAGTTTTGGTAGGATCAAACCAGAGACTTGATTCATCACCGCTGAACGATGTCAGCTAGCAACGGAGATGTTTCTCTGGATGTTGTTTTTAACAATAAGGCAAATGCTCAAGGTTTTAGCTTTAAGTCAGAACTGTCAGAATGCCATCAACACACTGTTCCTTAAAATGGCACAGATTTAAGGTTTGGGGTTTTTTTTATGTAGCCATTGGGAAAGTCGTGACCAAGTATAGAATTAATCACCACTGCTGCTCTGTAAGGGAATAAGCAGTCATTAATGGGACAAGAGTAAGTGGTAGATGAGGCAAAATGTGACATAGGTTTGTCAAGGGAGGTGATACAGGTACAACAAAATTATTGTTTTTTAAAGACTTTCTGTAGAGGGGAAGAAAAGGAGTAGACCTAATCTGTCTGATGCCAGCAAAATGCTTGATAGCATGCCATCTGCATGGAGACAATGGGTAGTAGAGCTTAAAGATGGGTAGGGAGGGGGTGAGACCTATAGCTATCACTGGTAGGAGAGGAGGGAGATTGCTAGTGGAACTCCTTAGGTGTCACGGACTTTTTTCGCTTTAATAGCCATTGGCAGAATAAAATAGAATCATGTTCTTGCATTTGGCTTATAGCAGAAATTTAGGAGGGGTGAGTGGTATGGGGGTGTGCTCTGGGAGAAAATATATGACAGATGTGATATAGGATGATTGAGATAGATATATATACAAATGAAATGTAAGAGGTAGGATGAAAAGTAATAATGTAGGTAATAGTCATACATGTCAGGACTAATAATGAAAATCCCTGACATGAAAGAGGAGTTCCTCACATTTGGAAATGCCAGGGAAGAAAAGGACATGGGCACACGTGTTCGTGGGGGGGTGGAAGGGAGGCATGGGATGAAAATATTCAAGTTGAAGTAATCACATGACAGTGGATATGTAAAGTGAAGCATTTTCAGAATACTTGGAAGAAGTATGGATGCACTTGTCCAAGAGTTAGATGAGGCCTCGTACAGTTTCAGTAACTCAAGTTCAAATGGCATTAGGTTTGTGAAGGTGATTAAAAAAACGGGCAGCCCCTGTTGCAAGACGGAGAAAAGAGCGGGTAAGGCTTATGTACCATAAGAAATGAACCAGAGTACACGTATTCCGTCTGGGTTTTAGACGGGGTGAAAGATTATTTATGTTTAGTAAACAATACTGATGCAAGAGAAAATGTGTACAAACAAGCTATGAATAAATTTGGTTGGAAGATTAGAAATTTTGTAGCTGGAGCCCTCTGTTGCTGGACATTGCAAGGATGAGGTGGGCTTGACCAGTTTGTGAGATCTGGGATTTGAATCCGTTCACCTGCCACTGACCAGAGTTCTCCTCTTCCTTTCTGTGCTCCTTGGTAGGACAATTTGTTGACTCGGCTGTGCTCAATACCAAGCAAGGAGATTTCTGCACCATTAAGAGAAAAACCTTGCTGGGTGATTGATTATTCCAAGGAGTCGTGCTTGAAGGGCATTTATGTTCCAAAACCTTTTGTAATGAAACCTTGTGGTGAAGGGAGTTGAGACTGTTAAAAAATCTGTAGCACTGCTGCTTGTGTAGTTCTGTAGTAAGAATGTGAATGCCAGCTGTACTGAGTAATCAGTACTGAGAAACAGCATGCAGTTTCAGGTAATGAAGCAGCATCTGGCAGCGGCGGTTCACTGTAAGCACGCTTCTGCTCAACGTGTTCAATGAGTTTTTAGAAGACAGGGAGTCTACAGATGTGCTTTGTGCTGGCGTGTATGCCTTAGATTTGGCATTAGTCACAGTAGATGGTTTCACAGGAGTTTCCTGGTGAGTACATCCTGAGATAAACCAGAGTGATATTACAGGGGAAAAAAGCGAAACCTTTGTAGTGTGGAGTTTCCTTGTTAACATGCAGAGCATTAAACTGAAATTAGGATGAGAGCTGACATCACAAGCGATGCCAAAAATTGCAGTAGATACCCGTGAGTGCAGGGCAAGGCGTTGGACAGTTTCGCCTGTTTTAGCACTTGTTTTCTCTTGAAGTACTAACATCCTGCTGGCAGTATTCAGTACAGCTGGCTGTTTCTGCTTTTCACAGTTGTTGTTTGAGACAACTCTTCTTATATAACGCAGGTCAAGTGTTCTTAACCTGTAGTGTGTTGGGTAAGATGTTTTTGTCGGTTCTCAGGTCAATTTTCTGACAAAACTGAAAAAACTTGTAGATTTCTCAGAAATTTGCTTGGCCGCCTTCCCACTGGATGCTTCCTCCTCGGTGGGCCATGCCATAAGAGATTCTGAGCCCCACAGGAGTGCTGGGAACTTTTACAAATCATGATTATGTTGTGTGATGCATGTTAATGTCCTGCACTGTCAGAAGATAGACACCAGGCCCGCAGTGTCCAGCTACTATGCAGGTCTGAGACCCCCCACCCCCCACCCCGAGGAGCATCTCCCTCCTCTGCAGAGGAACCTGCACAGACACAGCCATCCAAATTCACGGAGCGTAATCAGGTAGCGTGTGTGAATCCCCTCCAGGGTTGTGTCTGCTCTAAGCGGTAGGTGTCAGTGTGCACCCATCATAACGTGTGATCCCAGTCCAAGGGAAAAACAGCAGGAATCCTGAAGAACACAAGACAGTTGCTTTTAGTGAGTTAGTTCTCTGCGTAGTAAGAAGGTAGTGTCAAATATAATGTACCGCATTTAAAGACAGGAGAATTGGATCTGAGCTGTGAAAGCGTGAAGGTGCTGAGAAGATGTTGAAAGTGTGTCCTCTGTGTGATGAGACATCCCAGTAACTAAGAGTACATCTCTTAATTTTTGAATTCATTATTTTCATGTTTTACGTGCAGACACAGTCCTTCTCTTTGGGGAACATGTGTCAAATGAGGTAGTTGTCTTAAAACAGATTCCGTGTGAGTCTGCAGTACTGCATGTCGCAGTGTGCAACAGCTGTGGAGAGTGAACAGTGTTTAGGCTGTGTAAATACCTATGAAAAAGGAATTGTTGGAAGAATATATTCAGGAGGACTTCAGAAATTCTCCATCTGAAATGTCAAGGCCATTTAAACATCCTCTGCTTTGCTGGGATGGCACAAGGCTAAAAAGTTTTTGCATCTATCAAGGCTTTCTTACTGTTGTGCATGGCTTTTAAAAAAAACAAAAACGGGCAAAACAAACAGCATTGCTTCCTGAATATAGCAGATGGATTGTAAATAAATCTCAGCAACAAGTGGCCTTAGTTCCATATTCCAAGTATAGCTTATGATTTAGGCCATTAAGTATGATCAGGAATTAATTCATTGTCTTCATAGATGAAAACCCAATGTGGGAAAATACTATGCCAGTAAGTCAGTTTGCTCTGACTGATGTTTTTGTTTTGCTCTTTTAATGCCTGGATGCTAATACATTTTGCTCAATAGTGCCTTGAATGAAAAAACAGGAGAAAGGGTTTGAGATCCAACTCAGTTATTTCCCTGCTGTCACAAGATGCCCAATACAGACCAAAGACGGTGCAGGTATTGCAAGAGGTAATACTCACCCCACTGCATATCTTTTAAGCCTGCGGTTCTAGTTAGAGGGGCCAGGGGAGATCTAATGTGCTTAAAGCCAACAGCAAATACCACCCTCCTATACCTGAGGTTGAAATGGAGTGGGAGGAGACACCGTGCAGTAAGAGTTCACCTTACGTGTGAAGCAAGATGTTATCCAGAGCCGATGGGGCACCTTGGAAAGTGAGCAAAAGACTTCTGTAAACAAGTTAGACAACACTGGGAAGTGCTGGAGGTCAGACTTCCCAAAAGGAAAAGCGCGAGGATCATAAGAAGCCAGTTCAAAAGTTTATAGTGCTTAAAGCAGCTGCATGCCTTGATGCAGGTTTTGTGGCTGGCTTTCCAAAAGTAAAAGCCCCCAGCACTGGTGGACTCTCCTGCCGCTTCCTCTCTCCTGAGGAGGACCTTTAATTTCTATCAAAAGTCGCTATTTCTCAGTGTGCTTTGCAGCAGCTGCATAATTTAATGAAGATAATTTAGCTCTGGAAATAATTGACCGTATGTATCATGGAAATGGAGCAGACGTGAGGAGAAATTAATTAACTGAAGCAGAACATGAGTTCCTGTTGTCCGGATGATTTACTGAGCGAAACAGCCCTTCTGATGCAGCTGCCTGCACAGGCAGGCATGCCAAGAGGGCTTTTCTGGGCATGGCTCGCCTCGCCCGCTGTGTGAAGCGTAAATCCAACGGCAGAGTGACTTTTGCCACCCAGGAAGTTTGGAAAACCCCGCAGGATACACCACGCCTGCCTGGTTGCTCTTCTGGGCTGTGAAATCCTTACAGAGTTGTATCTGCTAGCACACTGGAGCACCTCTTGCTCTGTCTCTGGGCAGGCACAAATCTGAAAGCCACTGTGTAACTCTCTCCCCTCCACCGTTTGTTTTGGATGTGAACTTCCTCCATGTAAAAAAGGTTTGTGCAGAGTAAATTAAGCAATTTAGCAATGCGTTTAAATTAAGCTTCAAAATGAAATAGCGGGGAAAGTTACCATTTGTGGAATTAAAAGAAATTTAGTGTGTCTGGAAAAACTCTGATACAAAATCTCCATCTTATTGAGAGAGGGCTAATAAAAGAGTGTTAAAATATCACAGGGCTAAGAACGTGGTTACGTTCAGTATACAAGGAAGCAGTATTTATTGTTGAACTTCATCAAGCAGAGAGGAACCTGATGAAATTCAACAAGGGCAAGTGCAGGGTCCTGCAGCGGGGGAGGAACAACCCCATGCACCAGTACAGGCTTGGGGTGGACCTGCTGGAGAGCAGCTCTGCGGAGAGGGACCTGGGAGTGCTAGTGGATGACAAGTTGACCATGAGCCAGCAGTGTGCCCTGATTGCCAAGAAGGCCAATGGCATCCTGGGGTGCATTAAGAGTGTGGCCAGCAGGTCGAGGGAGGTTCTCCTCCCCCTCTGCTCTGCCCTGGTGAGGCCTCATCTGGAGTACTCTGTCCAGTTCTGGGCTCCCCGGTTCAAGAAAGATGAGGAGCAGCTGGAGAGTGTCCAGCGGAGGGCTACGAAGATGGTTGGGGGACTGGAGCATCTCTCCTATGAGGAAAGGCTGAGGGAACTGGGCTTGTTTAACCTGAAGAAGAGAAGGCTGTGAGGGGACCTTATAAATGCTTATAAATACCTCAAGGGTGGGTGTCAGGAGGGTGGGGCCAGACTCTTTTCAGTGGTGCCCAGTGACAGGACAAGGGGCAGAAACTGAAGCAGAGGAAGTTCCGTCTGAACATGAGGAAGCACTTCTTCCCTCTAAGGGTGACGGAGCACTGTAACAGGCTGCCCAGGGAGGTGGTGGAGTCTCCTTCTCTGGAGATACTCAAAACCTGCATGGACGAGGTCCTGTGCAGCCTGCTGTAGGTGACCCTGCTTTGGCAGGCGAGTTGAACTAGGTGATCCACAGAGGTCCCTTCCAACCCCTATGATTCTGTGATTTAGAAGGGAAATAAGTAAAATCAGAATCAGAGCTTTATTTTGTAGTCATGTGCTCAGCTGACACGTAGCTGTATACATATTTGCTTGTTATTTGTCGGTAGTTTGAAAGGCTCGCCAACAGAATTGTCTGAGTAGGGCTTTTCTAGATACCACAGAGTAAAACGCATATATGTATTGTTATGAACTAGCAAGGTTAATGGACTTAAAACTGAATTGGTGTTATTAAAGCACACAGTTAACTGAGAATTAGACAACTACAGAATGTATTGGGGCATTATGAATTTTTTTGCCTTTATATTTAGGTGTTTTTGCAGCTTTATCTTTCATTCCTTCTTTTTACTACTTTTTGTGTAAAGAAGCCACTGTGTTTTCAGTAATGATGCAGGCGTTTGCAGATATTGACTGTTGGCCTTGAACACCACAGACAGAGTTAACGGCACGAAGTTTTACTCATGTACAGTATCTACCCTTTCATTAAGTTTATGTGAAACAAGAGTCTGCATTTTTGCACAGTATTAATCCTGTTGGCAATAGAGGGAAGAGCAGTTTCCTGAGATTTTCTGTCTTGTCTGGTGGGTAGATATACCTACATCCTAGGGATGTTTTAAATAAACTAGCATCCAAACAAGCCTATCTCCCCCTCCATTACCACTTTCCTGATATGAAAACAGAAGAAAGGTGTGATATGAAAGACACCCCCGCTCAGTGTGGATTGCATGTAAATATTATGGAAACTTGATACAACATTAACTTACTCCCACACATGTAGGAGCGGTAGCCAGCACATGAATTGTATCTTACAACATGGTTTAGCCTACCACACTAGCATCTGACTTGCTAATCCATCTCCCATGGGAGACCAGGTCTTAAAAGATAGTTTCGGGCTGGAAAGAGGCCAAATAGTTTATGTAAGCAAGCAGGAAAACAAATAGGGTGCTTGAAATGTGCTCTTCAAATTGCAGAGCCATCCAGTAGTTAATAGTCAAGATGTTACCTGTGGGAAGAGAGGGATCTTGCAGATTTTTTTTTTCCCTGTATGCAGATTGCATGTCCATAGTAAAAAATACAATAATATTTGTTTGTACGTCTTCTGTTCATGCAATCATCTGAATGACACAGCTACTCGGGTGCTGTGCGGGTAGTATGGGATATACTGTCAAATCCATGGCTGCTGTCGTACTGTGCCACCACTGCAGGGACCTGTGCCTGGGCTGGAGATGGGCACTGAGCGAAGCCGGGATGGGAGGGGGTGCGCGTGTGGTTGGGGCACACTGGTTTACCCACACCGAGGTGAAAGCAGTGGCTCAGCTGCAGGAAGCTGAAGCTTATTGCGAGTCTAATTTGCAGCTGGGTGTTTGTGGGGTTTGTACTTCCCTACAGGAGTTAGGCTGGTTTGCTGGGTTTGTTAAACTGGCTGTAGTGGCCCCTTGTTTACCCTTCCTGTCCTCTGCCGCCTGCCTTCCGCCACAAGTGACACTCAGACCCACCAAAGCCACAGAGTGGTGGTCATCTGAGAGCGCTGCAGCTTCTGAGCTGGCACCAGATCTGTGCGGTGAAGTGCGAAATGTTCACAGGAAGCAGAGAGGAAGCCTCTGGTTAGTGAAGTCAGCTGTTGATAGTTCTTCTGCACTGAAACCCTTTGGGAGAAACGGGTGAAGACTGAAAGCGATGAATGGCAGTTTTGGCAGGAAGCACATCTTGCAGCCAGGCTGTCTCGTACCCTGGCCACACAGTGCCATTTTATTGGGATATATCACCCAGTCGTACACCTAATTCCTCTGCTGATGCAGGGAGAAATCCAGATCTAACCCCTAGGCCTGTGATTCATTGGACTTAACGATGATCACAAGAGGGATAAACAGGTGAAAAGTGTCACCTTATCTGCAGAGCTGAGTCAGAGTAGGGGAAGAGGGAGCAGGATGGGGCTCGGCTTGGCAGAGGGAGGAAAGCAGTGACAGCTGTGCGAGGTGGCACGTCAGCTTGTTCAGAAGGGCGTTAAACAGCAAGCAATGACGCCGAGTCACATCAGCTCTTCCTGAGCATGAAAACAGGCTGAGGGAAAAGGGACAGAAGAGAGCGTACATTTTATTTTTAAGAATGTGAAGCAAAGGACATGAATAACAGAATGGCAGGATGAGAACTGTGCAAAGCCTGTATTTTGCCTTTGTCCTCTGTTAATATTTGAAGATTCTTGAATATTAAGTCCCCTTTCACAGTGTATACATTTTCAGGTTGGCCTCAAAAGGCAAGGACTTTTGTGATGAGGCTGAAACAACCTGCAGCAGCAGAAAGCTCGGAAGACAGCAAAAAAATCTGCAATGTGCTGAAGTTGAAATACTTTCCATTAGATCTTGGATTACTACAAGGGAATGACAGGGAAATTAATTCTTGACGATATTGGCATTGTCAGAATGCGCCGTGTCACCGTGGGAGTGAAAATTCCTCAAGGGGAAAACTTGTGGCATGCGCATGCAATTGCTGAGACAACTCAGGCCTTTAAATCTTAGTGCTGCAAAGAACAAAGGTTTTTAAGACCTTATTGTGATAATTTGATCTAACTTTCTCCTCTTTTTTTTCTTTTACACAGTGCCCACGTATCACAAGTCAGTAGTAACATTCCTGCTACTGGAGAGTAAGTGTCTCTTTTACAATTTTGTAGCTACCTTTTTTGTATATTAGAGCTTTTTAAAGTATTGCTGGTTATTCTTTGATTTCTCCTGAAGAGTTGTTCTTACACAAACAAAAAAAGGCATTGTTTTCCAAACAAAAGCATCTGCAATGGTAATAAAGCACTTCCTTCTGAAAAATTTGCAGGCCCTTGGTTCTTTCCTCGCACTGTGCCTGTCTTGTTTTGGTTCGGCAAAACTTTCGTATTTAGAGAAGCCATTCGCACTGTATCATCCTCTTGCTCTTGTTTGTGCCCTGTTGCATCCCAGAAGAGGGTGGGGCTTGACCCCCACTACCATAACTGACAGCAGCAGAGCTAATGACTTGGCCCCCTTGCCAGAGCTGGAAATTCCCAGTGGCTGATGGGTTTGCAGAACTAATTCTTGTCAATAGATGAGACACCGACCTACCTGCCAAGTTAAACTGTGTGGATTCTTGCAATTTCTAAGATATTTTGAGTTTTTCAGAAACTGCAATCTCAGCAAACTTACAACTGTAGCAGCTTAGCAACAACTTGTGTAAATTCTCTGGAGAAGTCAGCTCAGGTGCAGGTTCCCATACTCATAGCTACTCAGTTGAAAATTAACCAGCAAATCCTGCAAATAACTTTTTTAATTATGGAAAAAACACTGGAAGCTATATATGGACTTTGGACAGGTGTGTTTGAAAAACTGATTCTTCAGCAGTCTGCTTAAAGCATTGCAAGAAGCAGGGATGTGGTGGGGATGTTCAAAAATGTGTTTCCAAATTATCTTTTTGAAAAATAAAAAAAATAGATTTTGCCCAGAAAAACTTCCTGTGATGAAGGAACAAAAGAAATATTGCAAGAAAATGTCAGTACCAAAATGAAGGAGATTTGGTTGTATTGAAAGTTTCAAGTAGTCTCACATCTTTAACTGATGCCACCGCAGAGGCTCCCTTGCTGTGGCTTGTGTGGAAGCCCTCTTACTGCCCGTGGGCGTGATGGTGATCTCACACCAGAGTAAGTCAGGGGTGGCTGTGGGTGCATTCATGGCACAAGAACAGTGCGAAACCAGCATGAACTCAGAACCAAACCCATGCTTGGTCACCGAGTTAAGCATATGAAGAGTTTGTAGGAAGGTACTGTTTGCATGTTCTCATCCCTCTGTGAGACAGCAGTGAATTGCCATTTGCAGATGATCCATCGCCTTACTGAGCTCGGATTGCACGAGAGACTTGACCGGCGTCAGCGTGACTGGGTATCACATACAACTTTGTCAGGGCAAGATCTGTTGAAATGGAGAGTGAGAGTGAGGCACTGACGTGTATAGCTGCAGTAAGTAAAATCAGCCGTTTTACTGAAGGTTCAGACGTCCCTAGAAATAAAAAAGAGCAAGATGAATTGGGAAGGCTCAGCTCTTCTGAGGGACCTGACCATCAGGGTATCTGAAGATTTTGGCTTAGCTCTTTGCAGATGTCACAGCCCTAGGACATTTTACACTGCCTTGCCATCTTGATAAAGCGTAACCCTCGGATACCCTTGCTTTATTTATTGTTGCAGAGAGGGAGCTCCACAAAGCCTTTGAGCTCAATTGACCTTATTTTTCGGCTTGACAGGTATTTAGAGAAGACAATCCGCTCAGCCGTGGAGCAGCATCTCTTTGATGTTCATGGCTCAGGCGGCCAGAGTTCAGAGGACTCTGAATCGGGAACGTCTTCAGCCTCTTCTAATGTGTCTGCCAGGCAGAGGAGGCGACACCACAAAGAGCAGGAGGAAGCCCGGAGAAACAGAGACATGTACGAGTCTGATTTCTTTGTTTTGGAAAGTATATTTGATTAAGTGTACCCTAGTCATGTCCTCTTATCGAGGCAATGCTTAGTTCTGTTATGAAATGCACTGGCCCTTGCCCTGAGTTGAAAGTGCAGAGCAGACTGCAGTGCCTGTGCAGAGCTCCATTGCATCAGTTAGAGCTGGGGAATGTAGAGTTTATTAGAGGTCATGGAGTGGGGCAAAGCATGAGAAGAATCCATTCTTTTTACGCAGCATAGTAGAGTTTTCAATTACAGTACGTCAGGTTGTTTAATTACAGTATTTGTTGCTTTAGTGGAAATTCTCAAGCAGTTGGTCCTGTTGCCTGTAAATTTTCTTTAGATAAAAACATTGGGTTTAGATGCTTTTCTGAATTCAGGTTGCCTTCAGAAATGAGGTCAAGTTCCACTTTTGTATGTGGAGGCACAGCTTATATTTGGGTTTATTGAGGAGACGTGGATTTTGTCTAGAAGTAGAAAAATCTTTCTCTTGATTAATCAAAATCTAAGCATTTTTATTCACCTTGTTACACAAACTTTAAACACGATTTAGTGGTGAATTTCATTAAATGTCTGTCAAAGAGTAAAAATAATGCCTATTTTTCCTTTCATACTCCTCCACTTGTGGCATTTATTGTGTGGTACAAATGTATTACCACCACAGCCTTAACAAACACTTGCCCAAGGCATAGCTACCCTTGAGGAACTGTAACTACAGAGTTTGCAAGGCCATGATCTAATTGATGCTTACACAAATGTCTAGCTTTAACACAGCACTAGCTCTTGTAAAGAATGTGTATACTTGACTGTAGTATTGGATTGCTGGGATTTCACATTAGATTCTGAAGTAAACATCTGGTCTCTTGTTGTTTATTCCTGGGTGCTGAATTCCTCGAATCCTCTTGGATCTGCATCTTCCTATGTGAAACCACTTTTATAGAGGTGCATAACCATCAGTACCTCATGCCATTTCCCAAAATATGTCAATGCTACTGTTGTAAAAAAATCCATAGTGACAAAACAAAAAAGTCGTTTCCATAGTGAATGAAAATATACTGTGTATATGGACTGGGAAATTGGCACTTGAGTGTCACTAAAGTATCTGGCAGCAGCTCTGAAGTAGTTTTTCTTGTTTAGTAGCCCTGCTGACAGGCTTCTCGGGTAAGTAGGTCAGAGACTGGCTAGTGTACGTGTTTGGAAGCATATAGTACTGCAGGGCTTATTTTCAACATTGCGTTACAGAGCTGCCTTTGGACATGGTTGACACAGTTGTTCAGGTTCCGTCCGTAAAGCTGGAGCCAAGGATTTAAAGCACATCGGAAGTTTTGAATGCTGGCTAGACTTCAAATTGTTTTCCCTGGTTCCCTTAGGTCAGATTTCTGGAACTCCTTTGGGTGAATTATCAAAATTGGGAATTCTTTTCAAAACTTCTTTCTTTGCTGTTGTTTTGGTTGTCAGTGACTTCATCTCCTTGCCTTGTGACGGATCACAAGAGGATTTGTAATGTCACAAGATGGGACTTCAGATAGGAAGAGTGTTTATCACAAAAACACATACATGAACTCCCAGGCTTTGCAGTCTACATGATCTACAGGCTATGTATATCTAAATAGTCTGCTCAGGGGGTTGTGAAAACATCCACAAAGTCAAATGTGTTATCTTAGAAGTTTAATCGTAGATACATAATACCTCTTTGTGTTTCGTTTCCACCAATGAAACCTAGAGATTCGTGATCTAGAAAATCACTGGAACATTCTGGTTTTGTTTTTGATCTGAAGATTTTGTCATGCTGGCACTTTCCAGATACTACAGAGTAGCTGGTTTCTTGTCACACTGATGCAAGCCTAGATAAATTCTCCTGTCGTTCACAAAAGCAGACTTGGGAATCGCACAGCACTGTATAAGGCAGCTGCACATACAACAGTTAGCAAACGTTCCAGTTTCAATGTCAAATGTAAGCAGCCTGCCTTTAGCCTCCGGCAGGGTAGGATGGTGAAGAGTGAGATGCATTGTGTTTCTCCTGTTCCCATAATGTAGTGCTGTGTTATGTATGTGCATCTTTATTACTGCACAAAGTAGAGGGAAGACTACTATACAGGTTGTGAACGGAAAACTGCGTGCTGAAGGAGCCAGCAGGCTGACTGTGCAGGGCAAGATAAGCCATACACCAGGCTGCTGGAAGGCACGCACAAACCCTGCTAGCCCAGACAGTCCCATCTAGTGCACCACGTGATGACTTGCAGCTAGCCATCCTGTTCACTTGCCAGCACAGCAGAGCAGTTCTGTGTCCTAGCAGTTGTGTTGCTGTTGCAGAGTTGCATTCCCTTTTCTGTTTTGTGTAATTCCCAAATAGGAATCAGGCATTTGGCTAAAGCACCAGCACAGTCCCGCTCTTGCATTTGAGAATACGAGCACGAGGGCTGATTATGCGGTGTCATGCACCAGAGGGAGATCCTTGTGCCACAGCTGTGAATCACTTCTCTGAATTAACAGCACATGTCTCAAAGGAAAATATGTTGCGTATTCTCTATAAAAATACCACAGACAGCCGGGAGCTGGTCCAGCTTCCATGTGAAGTCGGTGGGATTCTCTGCATCGGCTTTAGTGGGAGATGAATCAAGTCCCAAATGTTGATCCTCACAGCTTTCTCACCTGAGGTGTGTACACCTGGCTTTCAGTTCTCACTGAGATTTAGCATTGCACAGTGTGTGTTGTTTGCTGCAGTGGGAAGAACCAGAGGTACTGGTTTCGTAGGGCGTAGAAGATGTTGCCGGAACTGCAGCAGTCAGCGTGATGCATTTCTCTGTTGCTACTGTAAATGTAGCGGGAGAGTGTTTTAAACAACCTCTTGTTGTAATGTCCCTTTTCTTTTTAGGGAAGTCGTCAACAAAGAGAACATTCCCTCTGGATTCAGCAATCTTGAAGACTGTATTCTAGCTGCTCAAGAAGTAGAAAAATTGCAAGACAACAGCTCCGGATATCTTAGTGAAAGGAGTAAACCAAAACGGCAGAAATCCAGCACAAAGCTTTCAGAGCTTAATGACAACCAGGACAGTCCTGTGGTAAGCTGGCATGCTATACTGTTTGACACCTAGTACTAGGGTGGGAAAAGTCTTTTTTATTTCAGTGCACATCTGGTTCCCTTGGGTAGCCATTTTTGCCTACAATACAAGCAGAAGTGGCTGTTTTGGACTACGGGGAACACTGGATCCTGCACTTGTAACCTTTGTGATGAGCAACTGAGAAGCCGTGTTCCTGCCATGATCCTCTTACTCCATCTATAGTCATTTTCTCTTTTTGCAACTTCTTACTGGTTGTTCTGAATTCAGCGAAGCATTTTGGAAAGAGAAAAAGATAGTAGGGCTTTTTCCCAGACTTTCAAAAATCTTGCAGGGAGGTTGGAACCTCAGATGTAGGTTCACACGTTTAGGTCAAGTTTATTTTTATGTTCCTGCTAAGTTCTGAAATCATAGATCGCAAGTGACTTCTTGATAATGAGATGACAAAGGTGTTTTATGCCTTTTCCCTGAAGTCTGTGTGTTAGTGTGGTGTGTGCAGTTTGCAAAACACTTTGGAGCGTGTTGGTCCGAAAGATGATCCCTCTAGCTTTTATTGAGGAGGTAAATGACAGTAATATAACATCTTAAAAATCTGGAATACTGTGGAATTTACCCAGAATATCTTGTGTGATCTTCACAGTAGAAGACAGTTTGCCAGCTTTCACAAGCTGTAGGATAAAACTGGTGCACCCTCATTCCCTCTCAACAAAACCAGACGCTGGTTGTAGTGTCAGCAGTTGAGAAACTGTACCGTGCCTCAGCGCAGGGTCTGCTGACAGTGACAGAAGTGCTGTGCGTCCCGGCGCCTGGCACCAGGCGTGCATTACACAGATACTAGTAACAGTGAAAGCTGTGCGAAAAGACTGCCCTTCCGGGCTATAGGACATTTCCTTCAGTTACACTTGAATAAGTTTTAGAGTCTGCTGTGAGCGAGTTCCTTATTAATGTGACATTGTGTTGGGACTTGTTTTGTTTAGGTCACAAAATTCTAATGATCTGATGCTCTTACCCTGTGCAGATTCTAGAGAGGGGCAGATTTGGCTTCTCTTTGTGATAAAAAGAAGGCAAGATGCCAAAAATTGTAGGCTGTGCTATGATTTAGTGCTCAGTATCAGTAAGCTACTCGTGATACTTCATGAAAGAGCACAGTGAGACAGATGCACTTTCACTTTGCGTCTTTGCTTGTAGCAATGGACTTTAAGATAGGGAAAGGTCAAGTGCTTACACTCTTTTCTGCACCTCTTCTCTGTACCTGTGGAGTGTAAAGCAGTTTAAACATAAATGAGAATTTGACTCATGATTTGGGAAAGACTGACAGAAGTGTCCACTTTTGCTGTGGACCTGAAAAACGTTCATGAAGTCTTAAAATGTGCCCAGAAGAAATGTCCTCAGACTTACCCGTGTCCATTGGACTTTGCCCTGCCCCTCATTTTGGATCTCTTGAGGGGCAAAGGCTGAAAGGAACATGAAACGGACTAACCTTGCAAAAAAGCACTGTGACCAAGATGACCATCAGTGTGGTTCTTGCTTGCTTTGCTAGAGGAAGTGTTGCAGTGGGATTGTCAACTGGGAGTACCGTTATGAAACAGCTTGCGGAAAGCACGGTGCCATGCTTTTTGAAGAGCAAAGGCTGCTTTTTAAGTTTTCATGAGTGCACTTATTCCATGCTTGCGTTTCAGAGACTGCCAGCAGGATGTTGGTGGTTTAGCTTTCTTTTGGCTGTATCTTTACACTTCAAATAATAATCCAAATTAGACTGCCTACTTGGAGTATCAAAGGACATAACCTGCACCTTAGCATTTACTAATAGGCCTTCATTATGTAAACAAGTTTGTGATGTTTTATCTTCTTAGCCACTGTTTTCTGAGCCTTCCTGCTTTTCAAAGCCTGTAAGAGTACGTAGGACAGTGTGTGGAAGCTTTCCTCTTAGCTGTCTAATTGCATCTGACTCAAAAGCGTAAGTCAGCAGTGGAAAAACTGTCAGTTCCGCTTACTCTCCGAAGCAAACCAACCACAAAGCATTAAAAGCTTGTAGCTGCATTTCAGGGCCATGGTAGCCAGGTACCAGTAGGACTTGATGAATCACACTAATCAAGGGTGGAATGACTGAGCTGTGTCACCTTATGGAGTTGGAGGTGTAGCAGTGAGAGAGGGCTGTGACTGCCCTAAGAAGTCTGTGCGTGCAGTTCCCAGGGCTGGGGCAGGAACCACACTCCACTCTACTGCTGACTTCCTCCTACTTCGGAGGGACTTGCTTAAAAACTGGGGTAGAAAACCTCCTGGGCATGTGCCCAGAGTGGCAACATGGCTTGTCTTCACAGTACTTTCTCAGCCTCTTAGAGGACTGCAGCATTAATGTTCCTAATGGTAGCCAAGACAAATTTCAGAACAAGTTGTCATAACCAGTTGAATTTCTTGCCCTGCCATCCTGTTAGCACAACTCAACGTTGCCTCTGTGCATATGGCAGTCTCTTTGCGTTCTTCTGCCTGCTTAAGAAGAAACCAGGGAAGGGTTTGGCTGAGAAGGGGAGTGTTGTCTAAGATGAACATAAGCAGTCCTGCTGGGAGGTTGCTGTGGATTTTGGCACCTGCTCTTACAGGACTTGTACACCGCAGAATTGTTCTCAAGCTCAGCCTGTGTGTCAATCTGTAAAATGGGAACTGGGGCGGTATCATACGGCGTTTTTCTGTTAGGCATTTTGAGGTCATCTGATGAAAGAGATGAAGCAGTGACCAGTTGTTTGTTTTTTTACAGGTTATGGGCAATAAATTGTGGGGTTTGTTTTGTTACAAATGTGCAGCAGGCAGTAGTACGATTGCTGTCTTATTTCTAGAAGTCCTGTTGGATGTTCTGTATTTGATCTATTTAATGGCCTGCAGCTTGAATCTGTTTGTCTTATGTATCTTACTGCTTTAACATTTACTGTATTACAGAGTATGGAAAGCTTTAGCTCATCCAGGCCTATAGACAGAACAGGACCTGATGACATGGAAATTTTATCTGAAGAAAGGTGATATTTTTTTTTAAACATATGTACATTTTATTTTCCCTGTGGTTGCAGTACAGCCTAGGAGATCTTTCACAACAGACTGAGAGGGTGACAGTTATGTTGCAGAACAGCATTACCCACCATGTCAGCTTCAAAGTAGAACTGTGTGGAGGCACTGTGTGTGTTGTGTGGGCTCTGCCCAGCAGTATGTGCCACCAAGACTCTTCTCCCTACCTGTTAGGAATGGCACTGAAGACGCTAATGGTGCAGACTTGAAAAGAAGTCAGCTGTGAAGTCCACACAGGGGACTGCAGAGCTTGTCTAGCCTTGTCCCTGGGTTGGGAATCGAGCCCTTTTCTTTGCGCTTCACTCTTCTGCGAGAGCTGTACAGCCCCACTTTGCTCGCTTGAGATGACAATTTCTCTCCACAGTTATGTTTGTTGGGAGAGTTGTATTGGTTTGGATTAAGGGCCCCGGAATTGAAGGACACTATATTTTTCACAAATCACTCCTGAGAGGAAGCAAAATACGTAGTTTAGCAGCCTGAAGTGCTGCAGCCCAGAGTGTCCCTTCATTTACTGAATTGGTATTAGCAAGTGTGCAGCAGTAGCAAGAATCTAAAAACCTGTTATGTGCAGAAGTCCTGCTTGGTTTTACTACAAGACAAGTCTCATTTTGTATTTGTAATATGTTGGTTTGTTTTTCTTTTTTTGTAGCAAAGAAAGTGAAAACGATGAGGGTTTTTTCAGACACTCTCAGGTTGGTATTTTTCGGGTTTTGTGTTTTGGATTTGTGGGCTCTAAATGAGCTTTTTATTGAATAGAAACAAGTAGTTAGGCATATTTTTGAAATTTTGTTTCTCACAGAGAAAAGAAGTTAGCATTTGCTTTTTCTTTACCTCCCCTCTGCTTTTTATTTACATAATTTAGGGAGCCTCTCAACCACTGAGGATTCTGAAAGCAGCTGCTTCAGTCCCTTCAATCCCTCCTTGCCAAAAAGGGAAGCGTCCCTGAAGTCAGCACTTTGGTTTAAGTGGTGCCAAGTTCCCTTACTAATCATAGCAAGCAGGGTGTGTGACTGGTTATCTCCCAAGGGAGTAAGATTAGCTTGTCTCTCTTGATTTCTCTAAAATAATTTTGGTCTTTTATTCATGATTTCCCAGTGCAGCCTGTTGCCTGTGGACATAGGTGTCTGTGATCATTTGGCGTAGAAAACTGGATCATCATCTGCTTCTCTCTAAGGGTTGATGGTGGGGATGGATGTCAGGAAGGGAGATGTGACATTGATGGCAACAGCTTTTTCCCAAATTTCCATTTCTGCTCAACACCCACCTCCAGAATTCACTTTATGGTGTTTTTCATCTAACTATTCAGCAAAGGTTGGGGTTGGGTTAGGTGAACACATTCGCTGTCACTGATTCATTTGGGTTTGCTTGAAACACCTCTAGACAGCCAAAGCTTAAAAATATTAGGGAGAGTTATCTGAGGCACCTCTCCCTCAGCTGTGCACCCATTTTAGAGAAGCACAATAAAACAGCTATGGACAGTGCCTGGTTTCTGTTTGGAGTTAGCTGAGGGCCGATAGTATTTTTATGCTAGCTTCCTCTTGTATTTTTTAAGAATAAAAGCCACTATGCATTTATTGCCTTTGAAAGACTTCATTTCTGGTAGGTGGTATTTCCATCTGGCAGGAAAGGTTAAAAGAGTATTTTCTAACAGCTGGACTCTGACCAGCTGTGTTATAGCTGGAGAGGTTCATGGGACACTGAAACAAGTAACCTCTGCAAGGGCTGTTCATTGCTGCCTTTGATCACTGCTCTGACTGAGTTTAGATGGATCTCTTACTTTACTCCCAGAGGGCTAGTAATCCCCAATGATCTTGTTCTTTCTTGTGAGCTGTTGCATTTTCTGGAGGGTGAATTTTGCAATACCTTGTTCCTCACATACTGGCTTGCATGTGGACAAGGTGCTGCCACTGCCATGCCACCCAGTACTGCCATTAAGCTTTTAAATTAGTCTGGAGTAGGTATATTTGAACAGGAAACAATAATCTTAAAATAAACCTCTCCTTTAGAAGAGTTTTATAATTTAGAATTACAGCTGCGGGAGAAGACGTAGCCTTAACTCAAAGATTGTATTATATAGGAATTACAAGGTCAAGAAAATGTTACATTCCTGAAGGGTAGTTTCACGTTCCTTGTCCCTTATAGCCTTTTGCTTAGGGCAGCTTAGAAACATACCTTTCATAACAAACGACTCATTCAGGATGAGGAAGGGACAGGGCCTTTGGTACTCTTTTCTCTTTCTCACCCTGTCTGCAGTCTGAAGATACTAGGAAAGGTATTTGAAATTTGCCATAGCTACCAGTTGTGCAGACTCTGGTCTCCACGAGGCAGTAAAAACACCTTGCAAAATTCATTGCAAATTAATTTTCAGTGCTTTTGTAGCCTTCATAATCTGCCCTTGGAAGTAGCTAAGCTCCAGGATGTAAACTGTGATTGGAAAAACACAGGTTTCTAGTTACCCAGGTTTTGATAAGGGAAGGGTGTTTAAGATTCACACCAGCATGGCAACAAGTGTAGAGCGGGGGTTGGCATGATTCGGGAGTAAGGCAGCAGAAAGGCTGCGTTCTTGTATCAGCTTGTATTACCAAGAGGTGCTTAAGGATGATTCCTGCTTGTGGTTGTGATGGATGAGCAGGTGTAGGGGAAGCAAGCCTTTTAAAGAAGATAGATTTGAGTCCACATGTAATCGAACAGGATACAACTTCCTGATCAGAATTCAAAGATCTTTCCATTGCCATTTATTTCTAGCTGCTTGAGCTACTCTTTGTGCTGAATCTGCTTTGGAGCAGGGAGGATGAAAGCAGCTGGCTTATCCCCAGGTTATTTAGATCTGTAGTTACTGGTACCTGCAAAGCATGGCTGCAGAAGCAGCTTCTAAAAAGCAGAACTGAAGTGCCTAGTTTGAAGATTTTTGTGTGTGTGTGTGTGGTCATTTATGTAATATCTGCAATGCACTGTGACTGCCAACTGCTACTGAGATCTTCAGCTTGCTGCCCGTTTGGGCCGTAAGAAACTCTGGCACATCCGTGCCTGAACCACAGTAGTTCTCCCTTACTTGATTTTTGTTCTGGAGGTTGGCAACTGGTGGCATCAGGAAATCAAGTAGGAAAATAAGTGATGGGAATACTGAATTATCTACCACTCTATGGGTTTGGAGTGTTAATGCAAATAAGGTTAAACATCTGCTTTCTTGAGTCTCCTGGGTTTGTATCACCATTGTTCTTCAGAACACCTAATGATTTATTCAGTGTATTAGAGGCTACATCAGTGAGCAAGAAAAGGAGAGTAACTGGCTGCAGGCACAGCACGGGCCTGTTTTTTAACAGCTTTTAAATATTTCCAACAACTGAAGTGGCTTTAGAAGGAAGAAGACATTGATATGATTTTTCTAATATATTTGTAATAGAAATGTTTAGCTAGATGGGAAGTGCTCTTATATCTGCTACAGGTGTCTTTTAAGAGTCTTACTAAGTCAGGGGATTGTCACTCTTCACAGACATTTAACTCCGTAATTTGTATCGATAGTGGTGATGAGATGGTGTTTTCAGGTTGCTCCTTCTGAAATTGTCAAAATCTAGATAAGTTCCTCTCTTCGCAATTCTTGATGTTCTTAAAAATAGCACCAGTTCTGAAACTTACTGCTTCATTTCTTTCAGCCTTAAAATACTGTGCTGGTAATTTAAATGCAGTTTACCAACTGGTACAATTTGTTCTTTAGTAAATGTAGAAGACTGCCTGTTTCTGGACACTGACCAGTCTTTCTGTTTGTAATGTACACTGATCCTGGCAAGAAATTTGTTACTGGACCATAAATAAATATTTAAGTCCTCCCAACCTGGAAGTAGCTTAAAAGATATTGAATGGTGAATTAGCATTTTTCCATGTACAGCTCTCACAATAGACATGTTTGTAATCAGATTTAGTGTCAAGCTGTACAAGTTATTAGTGCTTGGCAAACTGTCATCTAGTGTTTCCATAATGTTTCAAAAAGGTGATTTACTGAAGTGAAAAGGAAATACAAACCTTATACAAATACAATGCAGAACACTCTTTACAAATACCAGGGTGTTCATCACCTGGGTTTTTAGAACCGTAGAGCAGCCCGGGTTGGAAAGGACCTCAAAAGATTACCTGGTCTAACCTTTCATGGGAAAGGCAGCCTAAATGAGATTATCTAGCACCCTGTCCAGTTGCAGGGATTGATGGGATTGAATCCAGATAAAAGCATTTATTCATATGATTTATCTACTGGGCAGGTTTTTTCCCCTCTCTGCATAAAGTTTACGTGTTTTTCTCTGCTCAAAGGGGGGGAAAAAAAACCCCAAACATTATTAGCTTTATGCAGATGAAAAAAATTAAAATGTCCCTTAGTGGCATGTACTAAGGATATTGATTTAGTACAGTTTGACCATTCTTTTGGATTCACAAGTAAAATATGTCCAAATGTATCGGTTATTTTCTTTAGGCCCGTTTTATTCGCACATCAGCATATGCAGATTGCTAACCGGATTATCAGATTCCTGCGGAGGGAAAATCTGCATGTTGACTACCTGCTAGACTGTGTTTGAGAGAATTACGCCTAAGCTGTTTTTACCAAGATCATAGAATCACAGAATGGTTTGGGTTGGAAGGGACCTTAAAGATCACCTTGTTCCAACCTCCCTGCCATGGGCAGGGACACCTTCCACTAGACCAGATTGCTCAGAGCTCCATCCAACCTGGGCTTGAACACTTCCAGGGAGGGGACATCCACAGCTTCTCTGGGCAACCTGTTCCAGTGCCTCACCACGCTCACAGAGAAGAATTTTTATTATATCTTATCGAAATCTAACCCTCTTTCAGTTTAAAGCCATTACCCCCTGTCCTATCATTACGTGCCCGTGTAAGAAGTCCCTCTCCAGCTTTCTTGTAGGCCCCCTTCAGGTACTGGAAATTTGCTATATGGTCACCCCGGAGCCTTCTCTTCCCCAGACTGAACAGCCCCAACTCTCTCAGCCTTTCCTCATAGGAGAGGTGCTCCAGCCCTCTGATCACTTTTGTGGCCCTCCTCTGGACCCGCTCCAACAGCTCCATGTCTTTCCTGTGCTGAGGACCCCAGAGCTGGACGCAGTACTCCAGGTGGGGTCTCACGAGAGCGGAGTAAAGGGGCAGAATCACGTCCCTCGCCCTGCTGGCCGCACTTCTCTTGATGCAGCCCAGGACTGGCCTTCTGGGCTTCGAATAGTTTATGTAGTTTCTGGGATGGAATAGTCTATGTAGTAGTGCAATGCTGTCTATTCAGGTAGCTCTGTGCTTGTTAGTGGGTTTATACATATCACACTACATGTTTATGTACATGCTTTAAAGTTCCTTTTCCCCACTGCGCTCTGTGAGGCATTATTGCTATTTTATTAGTAGAGTGACAAAACTGCTCGTGTCATCAAGCACTATTACAGACACGCGCACTGTGTGTCTGGGTTGTGGGAATGGCAGGGATTGCTGCACAAATGCACACGACGTGTGGTATGTGCAGGGGTGAATAGTGGTGAGACAAACAGCAGTTGCTTCTAGGTACTGCTAAATGATGAATCATTTACTTGACAGCATTCTGCTTTTTTTTTTTTTCTCCTAAGTCATTGGATGCCTGTGTGAATTTTTGGCTGTTTCCCAGAGTCCACACTGCTTCCAGCTGAGATGCCAAACCCCACTGCTGTTTGGATTTGCGCAACACTGCTTTAATACCCAGAGCTCCTCCATAAATAGTTCTGCTCTCCCCACGCCCAGCTAGAAAACAACCACAGGAAATCGGGGAATGTGCAGCCAGCACGGCTTAGCTGGCACTAATTGATCTGAGCCAGCACAGCCTGCGTGAGAGCATTCGTGTACGTAGCCTGCACTGCTTGCTGTCTGCGGCTGCTACCTCAGGAGCTCCTGTGCCTGTTTTTTAGAAGACACCATATTGCTCCAGCATTACAACAGCAGCAGCGGTTTTGTTGTTGCTCCTAGGAGCTGCACTCCTGTAGGAAGTGTATGCAGCTGCCCCCTCTCTCTCCCTTTCTCCCTGCCTGGCTCCCTCCCTTTTCATCCCTATCGATTACTGGAGGCTTTTTCAGCTGCGTGCAGTTGTCAGGGCAGGCAGTTTCGGGAACTTGCAGTGGCTTTCTAAAGAAGGAAAAATTCAAGGAAGGCAGATGGATGGATGTTTTTACCGGTGTGAGTGATTAGTACGTCAGGGTCACCAAGCAGGCATTTGGATTTGGAGCTAGAAATGTCATGGTCTGTTTGTTTGGATCTTTTTAGCTAAAGGCGTGAGCTTACTGCTGCTGTGACTGCAGAGGGGTTTTTTTCCCTCCTCTGCCTCCTGAAACATTTTTTTTTTCTTTCTCTCTCATTTCTGGGGGTGTATGGGAATATAGCTGACTTCAAGTATGAAGATTCAAGAGCATCCAAGCATTCCTGAAAACAAGCTGCAAAGAAATCAAGATGCTGATGATCAGGAAAACAGCTTTGTGTCAGAAGTGCCTCGGCTGGATTTGACAGCGCTGTGTGATGACAACAACTGGGAAGGTAGGATTGTGTGATGGCTGGTCATACGAGTGAAACAAGAGAAAGGGAAACCTGAGTGGGCTGGGTATATCTTTATGTTATCGTGTTCCCTTGCCAAAAACAACAGGAAAGCAATTTTGTCCTGAATATGGAACTGAAAGTTTGGAGAAACTGGAAGCAAAATACTGGATGGGTACCAGTTTTAATTGTCACTTAGAGGAAGAAAATTAATTGCTTTATTCTTGAAGTTACTGTTTTGTGCTGTTTAGTGCTGTTAAGTCCCTGAGTGTTTCAGCATAACTTGTTTCTTGGCGGCTCATCACTCAAGTAATAAGCTAGACTGCCCTACACTCCAAAGAAACCAGGTATTTCACAGTCTAAAGGGAACTTCCTTCTTTCTCCCTTTTCTTCCACTTCAGTCAGTATTTGGAAATAATAATTTGGATCTGAAAAGCACAGCTGGAAAAAAAGGCTGGCTATCTGCTACTCTGTCTTCTGATGGCTCTTACAAACAACTTTTTTTTTTATGTATGCTGTGAAAAAATCCTGATCACCAGCTCAAATGGCAGTGTTAAATTGCATGTGGTTTAAATTATTTTAACACTGTTTCTTAGCTCTCATCACCAGAGTGCATGCTTGGTTGGCTGTTTGCACTGACTCGCTTAAGAGTGGGAAATCTGGGGAATCTCTGTGGGTGCCAGAAACCTCAATTTCATTTGAAATTGAGATGAATTGAAGGTGTCCAGCACCTCTGAGTTCAAACCCTTTTCCAGTTACTGATTAGGTCTCTGTGTACAAGCAAGAATTATTCTGTGCTTTAGGACTGAAAGTGGGGCTTTGACAGGGAAGAAACAGGAAAATGCAAGTACGGTATTTTAGTCGAGAAGAGAGAGAAAATGTGTAATTAATTTATTGTTCTAAAAAAACAATCTCTGAGGAACATTGAGAAGTTAAGTTCTTTGCTCCCGCCTCCACAGCGTACGTGACCTAGTGTATTTTGCCTTTCCCTCTAGGAGGGGACTAGTTATGACACTTTGGGCATGAGTAAGGAAAACCCACAGCTGTGGCTGCCTTTGATTCAGCCCGGCAACTAGTCACCAGGGACAGGAGAGAATTTCTCCACTTGCTTGCTAGGCAGGGGTTCCCTGGGTGTTATCACCACGCATGCAGCATGGCTGATCAAAGCGCCACGGAAGGGCTCCCGGGCGGCCTTGGCCTCCTTACGTGTTTGCTGAGATGCTAATTAGCACTGCCCCGCAGGGTCTCCAGCCAGGGGGAGCACGCCTGTGCTCAGAGGTGATGCGTGGCTTCAGCCATCACGTGAACCTCTGGAAATAATGACTCTTTTTTTTTTTCTTTCTTCCTGGGTTACTAATAGGAGTCATATGAACGCATGAAGGGGAGAACACAGCTCCTTGCTGTATGCCAGAGGCTTTCCCATTGTGTGAAATAAGTTGAGCATTTGGTACAACGCCCTCTTCATAGGCATGCTCTTATGTTTGGATTCTAGCTTTCTTGCCCTGGAAATATGAAACAGGATTATGAGCACGTGTGACTGTGCTTGAAGAGTGTTCCTTTCTGATTCTTCCTTCCTCCGCTCTGTTCACGTGTGTTTCACAAGAGGAGGAGGTGGGGAGTTGCAAAAGAATCATCTGTCTGGGGTGAGAGAGATGTCATCTAAAATACTTGGCTTCCAGAATCACCATTTTGTTGGCACAGATCAGAGAGCAGCAAAATGGTGCCTTCTATGTCTCGGCAAGGAAAGACTGAGTCTTTCCTAGCTGTCGATGTGAAATCAAGCTCACAGCAGCCAGGAAAGGGGAGATGTTAATGTCAAGTCTCAGACTGCTTCAGCGTCTAACGGCAGAGTCTGTCGTTGAGACTGGCTTTGCAAGGCAGGGTTGTACCCCTCACCCACAGCTCTGGCAGCCACGGCATCCTCCCTTCCCGTGCCAGCCTGTGTCACTCAAATCTTCACATGTCTCCTCAGGACCTGTGCCGCAGCTCTGGTTGCATCCGCAGTGAAAAGGGAAAGGACTGTGCCTCCAAATGCAGTAACACTGAGTTATTTATTGCTTTGCTCTAGCAAATTTAGTAGGTCCATCTCTCAGGAAACTACCCATTCCTCCAGGACGTAGCTGAGCTGACGTTTGGAGGCAGGGTCCTCTGTATCATACTACAGGAGGTAGAGAGTCTCTAGTGTCCAGGGCAGCTGCTGGGCCTTGCACAAATGGCTTGTGAGAGCAATTACAGGTTGAGCTGTAGCTGTCATTGCCTCCAGTCAAATGTTTGGAAAGGGCCTTGAATGGGCACAAAATTACGCAAGGCAACGTTGTCCATTCACCAGCTTTTATTTGTCGCTCAGGCAGACTCTCTGTCAAGTTAAGGCCAGAGCTGCCCTAAAAACCCTCATTCAGAGGCACAGAACTGTGATAACTGCTGCCAGGTGAGCTGGTAGGACCCCCTGCCTTTTGTGATGCTAGAAGTATTTTTTACCAGATTTTTTTTTTAAGGTTCACCACAGAGTTAAATCTGTACAGAAGAGGAGTGGTTTGCTGTACTTCTCCAGGCTATGTTCCCTTTACCTGAAGCTGAGCTTTAAAGAGAGAGGACAGAGAAATTTGCTTCCCGCTTCCTCCAGTGCGTAGGCTCACACCCTGCCACGTGCCCGCTTTCTGCATCTGCCTTGCCTGCTACGTGTAGGGGCACATGTGTAGTAACCGTCAGGCTTTTGATGCAGTACACAGGGTGTGAGCAGCGCCCCAGCCAAATTCACGTGCCGAACACTTAGCCTAGGTGCATTTCCCGTGGTCCCAGAGAAGCGTTTTACTGCTGTGCATTTGACGGCTATAAAGCAAATGGTTTTGTTCTCAGGCTGAGTGTGAACCGCGCTGTCTCTGCGAACGGCGGTGTCTGACTGCTAGGCTTGCCTGTGGAGCCGGCCGGTTGGTGCCAGCTGAGACGGCTTGCGAGCAAGCGTTTTCAGAGCTACTTCCACAGCAAAGGTTTTTAATTGTTGTGGATTACGTTCGAATCGAGCTCTGTGAGCGAGGAGGACGGAGTGTTCTCTCACAATCCTGCACTATTGTGCAGATCTGTGACCAAATGTTTCTAATTCGGGCCCAGAACTTGCTATCCTGCCCTCAAGGAAAATCTGGAAGTATGTTGCTCTCCGTAACAGCGGCTGGGAGCCGAGCAGGCAGTTGGGTAAATCAGTATGATGCGCGTGAATGCTGCCTGCGTCGCCTGGTTACTGACGTTTTAAAAAAAGTTCTGTAGGTGAGATTTCAAGCAGAGTTTGCAGTAATAAGCACTTATGAAACAATCAGAGGACGTTTTTCTGCAAGTTTGTAAGCTTGAAAAAAGAGTAAAAGCAGAAGTTTAAAATACAATTTGAGTTCTCTATGGTGAGAACTCAAGTATTGGCAGCACTGAGAGCCTGAGAGTGAAGCTGATCTACAAATAGTTTCAACACTAACTTAATTGATACTTCCCCATGGGGGAAAAAAAAAAAAAGAGTAATGGAAAAAAATGCAAAGAGTATAGCAGCAGGGAAGCTGGATTTTAGATTTTGTTTTTTTCAGGACTGTGGACTTGGATACCTCAGTGTGTTTGTGTGTAGCAGACTCTTTAGCATAAGAAATCAAAAGGTGGTGAAACACACTGCGTTTTTATTAGTATGTGTAGAAAAGAGTAATTGCGTTGTCTACTGGTTTTATTTTATAGCATCAATATTTTTAAAATATATTTTTTCATTGTTTGCTATGACGTTGTATTATAAACAGAATACAAAGTTGGCTTGCTAGCTGAGAGATGTGTCATCTCACTGCCTGAAAAGGCGTGGTAATGCTTTATTTAGGCCATTCTTTTTGATCTGCGTAGGAAGAATACCTCCTGATGCATTCAGTCAAGGAAGGTTTTGAAAGGTTATTTATAATATGAGTAAAATAGGTTGTTACTGAACTAGCGAATATTTTGGGGTTTTAAATCGCTTCATGCACTTCATTATGAGAGGTCTTTCTGGGGTCTTTCAAGTGGGATTTAATACTAGGACCTCAGGTGTTGTAATTAGTTTAGGCTTTTTAATCCCTCCGGACATACTTCGGTTTACAGCAGCCAAGATTTGGCCTCCTTTGTCTGTCAGATGGGTGTGTGTGAAAGCAGTGTTAGAAGCACGTATCAGCTGTGTGGCTGCAGAGAGGGAAACGGGAGATGCCTGCGGCGTTGTGCCGGCTGCCCCTCCGCTGGGAAGTGTGTGTGGGCACCCCTCTGTCGGTCCTGCAGCCCCCAGTAACCCTGTGGCACATACACAATGTGAAGATAAAAATAGCAGGTTTTGTCAGCAAGAGGGCTTTGAGCTCACCAGTAATACACCAGTTTGGTACGATTAATCTTTCTTCCTTCTGGCATGATAGAGGTTTGTTAATATCTCCAGCCATCTATGCAGCAGGTTGGCAGAGAGGTGGTGTTGCCATAGGCGTACGTGTGCCTACAGAGTTCTGCAGAGCAACACCTGGCAGATGGCTGACGGCTTTGCTGAAAGATTAGCTGGTTGTGGGATTTTGAGAGGGAGTGCAGCCCTTCTGAAGGACTGCAGGCTCGATACCACCGTATTTCACTTCTTCTGCGCCGACTTACAAAAGACGCACCTAAAAGAAATGCGTTGAGAGTCTGAACAAGCAACAGGAAATCTGTTCACCCTTTCTCTGCGCTGGTACAGTGCCCTGGTACAAAGGTTGTCATTATGGAAAATGGGGAAAAAATGGTACATAGAAAGAATGTGGAGATGAGTAGAAAACTGAGAGTTTTCTCTGAGTAAGAGATCTGTTCAAGACAGAAGGTGAATAAGGGTAACTGCTCTGTCAGGTCAATGGCCAAGAAAAGGTAAAACTTTTACATTCTTTACTGAGATTTTATTCTTCAGTTAGCAGAAAGGGTGACAACATTAATCCTGATAGCAGATACTTCAAACCCAAACCATTAAGTCCAGGAATTTAGCAGCATTCAGAAAAGACTCAACACTTTGATAGCTGTCTTGGGTAAATGAGTAACAAAAGGTATTGCGTATTCTGTTAAACAGGAATTGACTGACTGTGCGCTATCAGAAAAAGCAGCAGCTTACCCTTAGCGGGTTCCTATACATTTGTGCCGTCCAGCAATTCCAGTGCTTCCAGCTGAAGCACCTGGCAGCTGGCCAGTGTGAGAGAGAAGGCAGCTGGACTACAGCTCTGGTCTGTTTCATGATCTGTTGTAGATAAAATCCATAATTCTAAATACCTAAATATGTTCCTTAATTGCTGTGTTACTCTGGGGGGGGTGGGGGGGTAGCCATTTTGAATCCAGATCAGATTTTTCTTCTAAATACTTATCATCAGCAAGGTAAACAAAGTTACCCATAGAATTAGGCCTTCCAAGAGCGAGGGCTAAAACCAGCTGATTTTCTATAGAGGTCATTTCTTCTGTCAAGTCTCAAATTTGATTTTTCCTTTTAGGACTTTTTTCCTTCTCCTTTTTAACATTTTCTCCTTTGTAATGGGAGTTTCTAGTTTGGGGCAGTATTTTGAAATCAGCAAAACAGAAAGTACCATACCTTGGTCTCTGCTAGCTTGCATAAAGTGCTTTGCTGTCTTTTGGGGTTTGGTGAGAGGCTTTTCGAGCCATTGCAGTTCCCTGGATGTCGCGTGCTCTCTGGTGTATATAAATCCACCTTGGGACAAAGTCACATGCATCATGCATGATTAATAATGGCTTTGTTAGCTGGGGTGGTAGGAGCTTAATTTGGTTTCTGCTAAATATGCTGCTGATTTCTTCTGAGTTTATTCAATCTATATAAATCCCGCGGAGGACTGATTTAACAATTTCCAAGAGCAAAATTCTCTTTGGGAATGAGATTGTTTTCCAAAAATTGGAAATGAGAGATGTCTGGAAGACTCATGTGCGTCACTTAACCTCATTCCTGGTAGTCAAATGTATGAAATTTGTTACTTTTATGTTATTAGCCTTTATTTTGCGACAAGAGATGTGAGGACCTGCCTGAAATCGTGAGAGATTCAGGGAAGTGCGTGACACCGGTGTTGCAGTTTGGCTGAAGGGTTTACCCTTTGTTTCACCTTCCTTCTTACTGGATTCCTTGAGCAAAATATTTCAGGTATTAGGAACTGCCAAGGTTGAATGCATCTTAGAAAAAAACTCTTGTTCTAGGTATTAACTGAGAGAAGTGCAGGCTGGATAAGCTTTCCAATCCATGGCAAAACAGCCTCCATACACCTGGGACTTGCACACCTCGTCGAAGAAGGCTCTGTGAGCCAGGGTTGTGTGTGCTTTGCTCATCACAACACCTGCGAGAGGCTCTTGTGCAAACACCTCCAGCCATCCCCTTCAGCGCAGCGCATCCGTTGCGTGCAGCACCAGCCTCTGCGCAGAGGCGTGCCGTTTATGTGCATGTGCTGAGGAGGACGGGAAGAGGAGTACAGACACAATACCACTGAGCCTGTCATTACTGAATTCTGGATGATCTTGCGCTGTCCGGGTTGTGCTTCTGGGTGGGATATTAAATGGCATAGAGGTTCTGTAAGGGAATCCTCATGCAATCCATTCTGAGCTGTGGAAGTGTCAACCTTGTTCAGCAAAAGGAAATACTACTTTTTATTAAAAAATTGATAACTTCAGAAGTCCCTTCTCTTCATGGAAGTAGAATAGAAGCACTAGGCATGGGAAATAATGAGTCTATAGCTCTGTGACTGGTCTGGGAGCTTTCTATAAGGTTTTTGGTGTTACTTGACTCTAGAACTATTTGTTAGATTTGTAAGTTCAAAGCCTGGCTCTTAAACTGTCTAATCCTGTGGTGCTAAGTAGGAGCATGCAAATCAGCTTAGTAAACTATCTGAACACAAAACGTTAGACTCCTTATGGCATCTGGAGGGAGTAATCACAAGATTGAGGCGATGGCTTTCCGTGGGCTCCACTATGCTAATCACGATGCTAAGTTGGGTTTCCCTTTCTCTCCCACTCCCTGTAGAACATTGCTTTTACTTCCAGTTGGTTAGATCGTTCAGGGGACTGAAGATTTCCTTGCTTTTCTACCATGCTGTTATGCAGCAGGATTGCATGTGAAAGAGAAAAGGGGGAAACTCAGACCATATTACCATCATTGTTAATTGGCAGGCTAGGCACCCTGGGGAACAGACAGTAATGTGAGACACCTTTTGCTGGCAGACTAGAAGAAGCTATGCTTACTCCTAGCCTTTGAATTTCTGATAGCGGGCGGCAGGGTCATACTGGAGTGCTGGAGGCTGCAGGAGGGCAATTAAAATGCAGTCCATTTACAGCATTTGTACATCCTGAAACTGAAATAAAAACTCCTCCAGTAATCCAGTTGCCTCCTTTATCCCGCCATGTGCCAATAATTCTTTTGTGTCCAGCAGAACTTTTTTCCTCAGAGCTGCTGGCTGGTGATAGCCTCATTTGGTGTCAGTCCGTGGTAATTACTGGACCTCATTTGGGTACGGTTTTCTTTGCACCTAGGAGATTATTTACGTTTGCGTAGGGTACCCACTGTGGCCAGGCAATGCTTTGCATTGCTGTGTATGCTGGGCAGATGCAAGTAATGACCCAGAGAACAGCTGATGGCAAGGGATCACGGTCCAGGACCAACGGGTCAGGATTCATTAGAAAAGTTGCCTGGAGTCTGTCGTACATGTCAAACAAAAACGATAAAACCAGCCTTTGTCTTACTGTTCCCAGAGCCCGTCCCCGCTCTTTCCTCATGGCAGCGAGATGGCTTAGACTCAGATGAGGCTCGCCTTTCCCCGCAGGCCGGCCGCTTAATCCGCCAGCTTCTGGATGAAGACAGCGATCCTATGCTGTCACCTCGCTTCTATGCCTATGGACAGAGCCAACAGTACCTCGATGACACTGAAGTGCCTCCTTCCCCTCCCAATTCTCATTCCTTCATGAGGTGGGTTGTGATTTGCCTGTGCTGACACTCACACCCAGCTGTAAAGGCGTTGCGCAGTTGCATCAAGCAACATAGCTTTGCATCACGTATGCCAGATAGCTGTGATGTGTTGGGTTTCTGTTCCTGCTGACAGGAAACTGATATTTTTAGAAAAGTTCGTGGTAACTAATAGTTTCTGGATTTGTGAATTAATGCCTAAGGAGATGCTGTTGCTGAAAGAGGCTGTATCTTTTGCTATTTGTCATTAGAGTAGCAACATAGCTTTCTCACTTCTGTGGGATTTGCTGTTGTTTACACAGTTTAAGTGGCCTTCTCTGCATGAAGATGTACTGTGGCTGTTTGGATAAGCTCTTCCTGCAATCTCTGCTCTTGGCAGGAGGCGGAGTTCGTCTTTGGGGTCTTATGAAGATGACAGAGAGGACCTTACCCCTGCACAACTCACCCGGAGGATTCAGGGACTGAAGAAAAAGATCAGGAGATTTGAGGACAAATTCGAAGAGGAGAGGAAATACAGAGTGAGTCTCTAGGAGTTAAGCATTTGTATGGAGGGGTACACATTAGAAACAAAGGGAAGGGACATCAGGGAAGTCTACCAAACATACAGTGGGCTTGAAAGCTTTTATAAGAGAAAAAAAAAAAAAAGAAAAAAGTTGCTGCCCCCCAAAAAAGAAAATGTGCATCCATGCCAAGCAAATTACCTTTCCAGGCATTGTGTACTATCAGTGCAGCACAAGAGATAGCCTAATAAACTCATAGGATATTGATCACTGCTTAAGACAGTGTGCCAGAAGTACATGCTCAATGTGTAGGAATAGCTATGTTAGACTTCTGCTTGTTTATCTGTTCAAGTTCAGCTTACAGGAAGCACAGTTGTGCATCTCATTTGCATGATGTTAATCCCAGGACACCAGTGCATTGCAGAGGAGAGAGAGCAGCCGCCTGTACTCCTCAGCAAGGAGCCACTGTTAAGTGCTGCTGAGCAATAGCAGTGTACTGTACTCTAATTATTCCTGACATGCCCTTCCGATGCACAGAAAGCTTTTTAAGGAACTAAAGCTTTGCATGTGTGCATCTTTGTTGATGATTTAAACCACAAAGGCTTGTACTGAAAGGAACTTGCCTACAGTAGATAAAGCTGGAAGAAATGCTCAGAGCTTGCTGTAGCCTAGCATTTGGGTTATTTCGGTGTCTTTGGATTAAGGCAGCCTTTGGTGTGGATACATGCATCCTAACACTTCTCAAAACTGTTCATGCTAGGCTTCCTCTATTTTGGAGGTGCCCTCTTTTTAGGAAACAATAGGCACAAGGATTCCAATGTGCATCTGGCACTCTGAGCCACTCCTACAACTTCATGTTTGCCATCAAAAGTTTTGTTTTTCCTAAAAAAATCAATCTCGTGATGCCCCTAAGAGACAGCGTTGCAACAGATGGGAGCGATTAAAGCATGGTCTGAAATGAGCTGCTCAGAGGTATGCAGGTGCCAGTCAGAAGGCAGTGCCCATGCTCGGTGCTGGGTCCAAATTCTGTTGCACCTCTTTTTGTGACACACACTTGTTTCAGTGGGTGTCTCCTGTTGGTTTAACACAGATTCAACATGACTGTTCTTTCCTCCCAGCCTTCCCACAGCGACAAAGCAGCCAACCCTGAAGTGCTTAAATGGACAAATGATTTGGCCAAATTCCGAAAGCAGCTTAAAGGTGAGCAGCCACCCCACTGGTGCACCTTTGGGGGCATCTGGACTCTGCCTTCATTTGAATTTGATGTTAGGCAGAGATCCTGTCACTGTTGTGTTTTAAAAAAGAAAAATTAGTCATCTTCTCCCAATGTCCCTGTTTAGAGTCAAAACTGAAGATATCGGAGGAAGACCTTGGCCCTGTTGTGCGTCAGCGGAGCAACACACTCCCCAAGAGCTTCGGCTCTCAGCTTGAAAAGGACGAAGACAAGAAACAAGACCTGACAGATAAATCTGCCAAGCCTGCTGTGGAAGTGACCCTTGATTCTATCCAGAAGAAGCTTCAAGAAAAACGAACAGAGACAAACCGACCTGAAGATATTAAGGTACAATGGAGGCAGGTCAGATTTAGGCCTTGAAGTACAAGTAGGTACATTGTGGCTGAGCAGTCACTTGTGAGAGCGCTGTGGTCTTCTATGTTTTGTCATAAAGTCTATAGCCTTTACTCCTGGCTCACTTGCTTTAGTTTCTTTCCCTCTGCCTTTAGTATCTAACGTCTTTTCCAGAGCTCAGTTTCTATGGAATGTCATTGTGTGTTCTTTTTCTGATCCTTGTAAATTCCAAGCAATGTTTCTGAATTATTGCACTATTTCCTGCCCTCTATTTGACTATTTCTGTTGTTATGTCCAAAGGCTTTTGGCAAATTCTCAGTCTTCCAGTGATTCTGGAGATTGGGTCGTCATCTTTCTTCTAGTTCACTCCAAAGCTGAATGCTCTTCTCTGAGGACATTTTATCACTGCTCCTCAGAGTCTCATGGTGAGCTCTGTTAGCTGCTGTAATCTGTGAGGGTTATCAGCAGTGAGGTCTTTGTGTCTGATGTTGCTAGTTCCTGAGGTTTGGGCAGCCTTGTAAGTGAAGTCCTTGAGTCTGCTGACATGTAAATTGTGCGGTGCTTTGTAAGAGAGGGACAGACAGCATTATCTTTGTTTACTAGATCTACAGGAGAAGATGATACACACAGTGTGTGTGTTTGGCTGGTTTTTGACAGTAGCAAGAATCCACAGCCCAGCTGTTTAAAGAGGGCCTGTGATAGTATTTGGTGGTGTGATAGGGAGAGAAGGCTCAATGTCAGGCAAGTGCAGTGGGGGAGCTTTGGCAAACTTAGCTAGGGGAGTCTACTCCAACTGTCTGCCCTTTTTTTTGGCTTGGTCTCTTCAGCCTGTCTGCCAGAGCTTTTCACTCCGTAGCAGAATTGGCAGAAGGAGACAGTCTGACTGCAGTTTGGTTCTTGGTAGAGTGTGTTTGTGGCAGTCAAAGCAAAGATGGCAAGCTTTTCAAGAGGTACTGGAGCTTGTGCCGGATTTAGAGAAAAAGAAAGAATATGCGTTTTGTTGTGGAATTTACACTTCAGATCTTAACTGAAGAAGAGCCACCATCATTGAAAGTTGCATACCGTTGTTTTTTCAAAGCACACTGATAATCAATAAATCCCCCTTATGTACATAAGATACCTTCATTGCAAAGTTTCTACGGTTTTAATCTGCCTGCACTGTGCATAGGGTGCCACTCACATTAACAGTCTCTTTGGCAGTATAGCTGGGAAAAGAAGACCGGAAGGCAGAGATGAGTCTGCAAAACATGAATGACAAAGTGACATGACTTTGGTTAGGCCACAAATCAGTATTGTTTGAGTCCAGGAATCTGACTTTTTTTTTTCTTCCTCCTCTCTCTCTGCCACTTTTCACAGGACATGACAAGAGATCAAATAGCAGCTGAAAAAGTGGCTCTTCAAAAAGCTTTGCTGTATTACGAAAGCATTCATGGCAGACCGGTATGTACAGCAGATTTTTTTTTCAAACTACATCTTTATATGTCTTTGTGGTAAACAATCCCGCTAATGCTCCTTTGATGTCACAGTCACTAGAACTTCGTGCTGTTCAAACCACATGTGCATCCTCTAATCCACCTCCCTGATCCTTCACTACCACTACTACTGAGGAGTCTGTTCTAAGAAAGGTGATGTCTGCACGCAGCGCTGGGCTTGGCATGTACCTGTAGGACCGAGCCTACGGGCTGAGTGAGGCCAAATGCTCATTATTTTGGCATCACGCTCACCAGGATCCACAGACAATCCAGCTTGTGGCCCAGTGGACTCACCAGCTTTGCTGGGGATACAGTCTGCCCGGGAGTAGTTGTGTGTGGTCCCCCATCCAACTAGGAATTATGCAATTTGCTAGTCTTAATGGCTAACTGGGAAGATGGGTGTGAACACATTGCTCCTTCTGAGAGGAGCTACAGCGTGTTTCTTCTGCCACCTTGCTGTTTGCACAATCCTCTTGTGCCAAAGGATTTGTGAAACGGTTTGTCTCCTGAGCATCACAGCGTAAGTTGAGAGGAGATTTCATTCTTCCCCTGAGAAACAGATGTTTTTTTCCATGTGCCAATGGAAGCGAAGGGCATGAGGTTTCCTGTGTATTTGGTGTTAACAAAGGAAAATTATTTGTGAAGACAGAGAAGTAAGTATTGTGTCCTGCTGATCCCTGCTGTGTCAGAAGCACCATGGCATCCAGGCCACCAAGTTGGCCTTGTATGAATCACTTCTCCTCTTTCACTGATGACATTATAATCTTTGCTGCCAGCTGTATAGGTAAAGTAACTTAATTTCAGAGTGGTGCTAATCCCTTGAGCAGTGGCTTGAGAGCAGCAAATACTGCTTATAAGGAGTACTTGATTAGTGCAGCTGACAAGTCTGTCATTCTGCTGCTGCGTGGGACTTCTGATCTCCTCCTTCCTTTTGTTCCTGAATTATTTCCTTCTTTGTCCATTGTTTTAGAAGTCTCACTAATTTGTTTAAATGCCTTCACGAAGTGCTGGTATTGTACAGTCACATACACCAGCAACTGACAACAGCGTAGTTGTGTGAGAGGACGTGCAGTCTTATTCTTGTGTGAAATAGCAAAAGGCCAGCACAAGGGAACCCACTTAACCTTCCCTGTCTTCTCCATGAGACCGAGTCTGCTTTTGCTGCTTTTACAACGATACAAAGGAACAGGTGGCATCTCCTTGAAGTGGACTCACTTAGATCTGTTTAAAAAGAGAACCAAGCCCAGAGCCTAGCTTGTCAGCATACCTTTGTGTTTTTTCTCCCCTTTCTGATGCTTCATTTATACAACTGCTTTTTAATTTGTGTGTTTTTGAGTAAGCAGTCTATACCTAGCAACACTGAACTGCATTGCAAGGGAGACTGCAGCTGATCAGCTTTTGCTGTTCCCAGCTCCTGGCACTGCAGCAGTGGAAAAGTACTGAGAGCTTGAGGAGAATGGGGATAGTTCAGCCAAGTATTCTTTTTTCTTAAAGATATTTAACTAAACAAGAAAAACAATGGAGCTCAGATTTATTGTGCTGCTGGGTCTTTCTGAACCAGTGATAGATGAATGTGCAAAGGTGGAACTGAACTGTTTTAGTTAAGACAAAAAGTCCATCCGTGCAGAAATTCTCAAACTGCTCTAACAATGCAAGCAATGGTCTGTTCCTCGGCTGCTGCTCTTTTGCCATGTGGAGTGTGCCCCAGAGTTGTGTCAAAGGCTCCATTATTCCAATGGACTTTTTGCATTTTGATGTTCTCCCAAAATATACTCGGGCTTTGCTGGCATTACTTATGTTTACCTAGTGGGACAGTTTGCCCATGTGCTAAACATTTTCTTTCAAAATCTGCTTGTTGTTAAGTGTGCTGGTGTAAGTCTGCAGAGCTGACTCAGGCCCCAGACGTTTAACTTCCAATGCCTACGTTAGTTCTCTGTGCTCCTCCTTCATACTGATATTCAGACACTAGAGCATGTAATTTGTTTTTTCCATACTTCAACATACCAAAGGATTTTTTTGCCCATTCCAAGGCTTGTGTTTATTTTTCTGTACAGAACTGTGCTATTTATCGACTTTGAAATGTCGTTAATTGAAGGTTTGGTTCTCAGCCTCAGCATAGTCTTTTTTTTGTTTTTTTTTAAAGTAACAAAAACTGTCTGAGCCAACAGTAGTGCTGTGCCTCCTGTTCTACTAACTGCTAACCTAGTAAAGCTGGGAATAATTTTTTTTATATATATGTATTTATATATAGTTTCTCTAGTTGTATGCTTGATTGGTTGCAGAGAAACATCCAAAGTCAGAGGCAGTTTGCTAGCCAGCGCAGCTGAAGGCAGACACATCAACACAAAACTCGTTACAGAGAGGGCTGAGTGAACCGTCTGATGCTGCTCACATCCCTCTAATCCGTGGGAGCTGCTTACTCACTGAACAGCCAGCGTAAGGCTGTCGGGTGTTGGAGCCTGACTGTGCTTCGGACGTGTGAGGCATGCCGGCCCTAGAGCTTGGACTGCCCATCTGCATAGCCCTTGTCAGGCTTAGGGATGTTTGCATTGGACCCAGAAAGGAATAACAAGGTCTGCCTTCTGCTTCGTCTCTATTCATCTGCCCTCAACATAGGAAACAGGCTTGGTTATCAGGAGGAATACGCTACCTCCAGATTCTTCGGGTTCATCCCTGCCAGTCCCACTCTTGGCAATACTTACAGCTCTTCTTCCCCTTGCAAGCCAACACCCTCTGCTTCTCAGGAGGGAAGATGTGAAAGCTTTAGCAAGCTTACTCCAGTGAAAGTCAACTGCAGACACAATAAAAGACAGTGAATTTTAAAATTTCCCCTGTCTCAAGCTGTATTCACTTTCCTTCTGTTTCTGTTGTAGAAAGGGAGACTGTGCAAAGCTTGCTAGGGGTTACAGTGTTGATGTTGGTTGCTGTTCGGATGCTCTGGTGATGAGCAGTAAAAAGCCTTGAGGAAGATAGACGTGGCATCAGAATCAGTTAAAGCTTCCCCTCATAAGAGCTTTAGAATCCAAAGTTAGACAAAAGATCTAATGGAAGGACAGTCATAGGATGTGGGTCAGACAGTGCTGAATACAGAAAAAGATGATGATCAGGTTGGTTCTGCTGAGTATTTTGTTTGTTTGTTTTCTAACCCTGCTGTAACAAAACCCAGAAGAATAAAACCCAGCTTCTTCACAACTAGTAGTTAGCTGGACAGACCTTGGCTTTCCCACACTAGCTACTGTCGGTTAGGTCTTCCCTCCTCCTGCACTATCAGTACTACTGAGAGTTTCAGCTTAGCTTGGATCTGAAAGAAGAATAGAAATGAACATTTGCAGTTTGCAGCACTCTCAAACTGAGGAGAGAGCACGACATGCAGCTAGGAGGAGTGAAGTGAGGGACAGAACAATATAAGGAAAGCTTGGGGTGCGCATGACAACGCTATTCTGTAGTCCACACAGCCCTGGCACCTTCATCCTTTCTCAGCTCTGTGGTAAATTCTGCCCAGCAAGGCTGCTGGGAGGAGGGCTGGAGGGGAAGGTTAGGGGGTTAAAAAGGTGAAGAACTGCTGGCTTGGACAGGAAATTAGGAGGAATGGCAAAGCCAGAAAGCCAGCTTTTGTGAAATCTGTAGTTTAACGTCCCTTGGGAAAGTCTCCTTTCATTGCAGTGTCCAGTCATTGCAGCTCCTTTCTCTTTTCCTGGGTCATAAACACTGCCTCTGAGGTCCCAGCAAGGGTGGGAAACCTCATGTTGTGCCTCATAACAGTGGACATGATTACAAGCACAGACTGCTACCTCTATGGGTCATTTTATGCTGTGGACATACGATACCTAACTTGGTCATTTAAACCACCTGTCTCATACAGCCACATCACAAGACACCCCATAGCTTGGGTGCTCCTTCATCTGGCACCTGGGACAGGAGGTGCAATGATGTACACGAGCACTTGCATTACCAGTTTCAGCGCTAATGCTGCTAACCTGTCATCCTCATGAAATTCCCTTCAAGCCCCCTCTGACTAACAGCAATCACAGGCACATGCATTATAGAGTTGAGTGTCTGCTGCATGCTTCATGGGTCTCGCTGCTTTTTCCTTTCCAGGTTACCAAAAATGAACGACAGGTGATGAAGCCGTTGTATGACAGGTATCGCCTGGTCAAGCAGATCCTCTCCAGAGCCAACACTATCCCTATCATTGTGAGTAGAACGTTCTTTTGGGGGGCTATTTCTTTGGTGTCAAGCTGAGGAAACAGAAATCACCAGACTTCTGCATACAACGCAGTCAGTAAGGCCAAGTCCCAACCTCCCTTACCACTCGAAGACCAAGCAAATGAGTGAATCAGTGACGCGTCGTATACCGAAGGCAGGCAAAGGTGATCAAAGGACTCTAGTCCATCTAGCCATGGGGCACATCTCACCTTGTGTTGTTTCTCCTCTTTCCATTGGACTGCTGCTGTTATTTCATCATGTTGTGTTTGGCTACAGCCTCGCTTCCCTTTCCTTACCAGTCCACTCTGAGCTGTAGGTCTTCCATGCTGCTTGGTTACATAGGGTTGTATGTCAGGAATGCGGACTTGTGTGGGTCCTACACGAAATAACAGTCTCCCTAGCTGAGAGAAAGGGCCAACAGTCTCCTAACACTTTGTTTGTATTTGTTAAAGAGATCTGCAAGTGGTGGATATTCCCTCATTCAAGGTGGTGCTATGGCAAGGAGGCTCTGCCACTGGCAAGCAATCCAGTGCACCCCTCGAGGGAGCAAATGCACTGTTGCTAATTTTAGAGAACTTGTGTAGGCCACTTTTAAAAAATTATTTGATCCAAAAAATACACACAGAATACTTTTTAGCCTATGGAATGAGAATTGTTTTACAGTGGTTTCTGTTTACTCAGTCTGTCATGTATGATTCTTTACTTTTTTTGCTGTTTCCAAGCAGCGCTCATGTCCAGGCCACTTTTCGTAGACCACCAGTGAAATGAATGGACAGGCACAGCATTACTCAGTGCAGTCACACTGAGAAGTGGGGGATTTTTCTGCAAATACTGGAAGGTGGTCCTGCATTTAAAACAAAAGAAAAAGCTGTTCCATCTTGAATATGCAAAGTACTCCCCAAAATGCATGCTGTGAAGACAGTGCTGGCAATCAGAAGGAAGAAACCATGTAGCTGTGCATGGGCAGTTTAATGGAAAGCTCTCAAAAAAGGTGCTCAGGCCGTGTTTGGACACAAAACTGAAATGGCACAGTGGCTAGCAGAGGAGAGACAAGACTGGCTTTCCCCAGCCCCTCTAGTGAGAACAGTGAGAAGCTCATGCAGAGGCAGGATGAATCTGAAAATCCATCTCTACATCATTGGGCGCTTCAGTGGAAAATCAGGCTCCTGGAAGACAAGCCTGAAGAGTCGAGCTGGGATTACACTGTAGCTCTGGGGAGCCAACCAAATGTGGTGTGTGGGGGCCTTGGGCTGGGGATTATTTTCTTGCAGCCTTTCTTTTGTGGTTCCTGCCGGGCTAGTATTCCAGCATCCAGGCTTTTTTTCTTTTGAAATGTTTGGCAGTGATGTTCCTTGCTAAGCAACATCCTGAGAGAAAACAGCCCAAGGTTCAGGGGTATTGCTGGGCATGTTTTTCTTGTTCAAGCAATAGATTTCTCCTGATGGTCCAGCGGTGAGCCGAGAGTGAATGTGTGGGTGAGAATGAGCTGCAAGCAGGTGGTGGAGGAGAAAGGGGTTCATAATGTAACGTACTTGTTAACACCTGTCACAGGGTTCCCCCTCCAGCAAGCGGAGAAGCCCTTTGCTGCAGCCAATTATCGAGGGCGAAACAGCTTCCTTCTTCAAGGAGATAAAGGTGAAGACCTCCAGCTGCTAACTAATTGCTCAGTTTGCGTCAATTTTCCCCTTACACCAATGAAAGAGAATGATTGATATTTTTTTCCATCAGTGTTGATTTTTTTTCAGTGTCCTCCTGAAAAAACAGTAGCTGCTTTAAGCCTTGCCAGTTCTGATCAAGTTCTTCCCTTGTTGTAGATAAGACTACAGTATTTCCTTGGCTTTGCATTCTTTCCCATCCTTCTCCTTCCCCCTCCACCTGCACATAATGTATTTTATTTTGCTTTATAAAGAAAAATCACAATTACCTTTGTACCTTGCTTTCTTCCTTTCCTTTTAATGACACTAACTTGTTTTGCGGTAGTTTCTCTCACTCCAAAGCTCTGTGGCTTGCACACAGCACCGTGGCAGGAATGAGCTCTCACAAAACTAACACTCACACGTGGAGCCAACCAGAGCACTTACGGGATCCATACCTACCCTCATTCACCTGCTTATCTTATCCAGGGATCTCTGTCACCACCTTGAGAATGGTATTTCTGAGAAAGTCACAGGAGGATGGAAGTACGAACAACGCGGTTCTGCTGTTTAACCATTAGTCAGATTTGGGTGGCAGGATTGGGTTTGTTTCTTTCTTGTGCTGCTGTGGAGTAGGAATTCTTGGTGGTGAAGAACAGTACAATATTGGGACTTCTTTCCCTGAGAAGAAGGGAGGTCCAGCTGTTGACCAGGGCATGCAGCGTGGAGCTGGGCCCTCGCTTGCTTTCATTACCCTTGCAATGTAACGGGGGAAAAAAGTGCTTCGACACACTTGGGTCATGTATCTGTTATCCAGCCAGAGTTTGTTTAATGGTGTAAATACTGGAGACCTCGACATCCGAGGTGATTTGATTATTAGGCAATGACAGGAGATTGTATATTAATCAACTGTTCAAGGCATATATTCATTAAAACCAGACTGCAGACTGAAGATGTTAATCTGCTGTTTGGAGGCTGGTTAATCATCACTGAGCTCTCGGTATTTTCCAGATAACTGCTGGATCAAATCGGCAGTAATGGTCTGGTGGGGGGGTATTTTTGATTTTGTTTTTTTTCTGTTAGTGCATCCTCTGTTTTTCACCTATGCTTGCACCCAGAATCAGAACTTGCTGGTCTTCAGTTATGGTGAGCTCTGATGACCAGCACAGCTGGTGCTGCGCCAGGGCAGCATCGCACCAGCTCAGCAGTGTCCTGCAGGGAATACAGACCCGGAGGGGTTTCTGACTGAGGATCAGGGTGACAGCCTTAAGCCCATTAACACTTACACGCCTGTTAACACTGAGATGGGGCCCTGTGAAGCTGCTGTGGCAGCTTTGCACTGAACCACACTCAGAACTAGAGAGGAAATTGCCAAAAGGCCACAAAGTTTACCCCCTGCATAGGTCCACTGTGGGCAGAGCACCTCCTATCTTCACAGGCTCCTGACACTGTCACGTTTTTGATTTTCGTATTTTTTTGAAGCATTTGGGAGAGTTAGACAAAAGCTTGAGAGGTGATTTGAGGTGAAGCCTTACCAAACGTTTGGGTACAATATCTTGAATATTGTCTGGGCTGAAAAAATCATTGCAAACTTGCTTGCTGGGAGTGCTGATGATGCCATACTCTGGAGATTTTGTATTTGTAACTCTGGAAAATTTAAATTCCTCATGATTGCCTAAGGATCCAAGCAGGTGCAAGCCACATGGGTCTAGTCAATGAAGATTGTTCTGGTTTGAGGTATAAATGCCAGTGCATGTTTAAAATAAGATTCCCATGTGAGACTTGTTTAAAGAGAAGCCTTAGATGGCCGCTTCCATTGGAGTTCTCACTAAGAATGCTTTTAATTTGCTCCATTGTTTTAAGCAGCAAAATGCTTTACAAGGTCTTGTGACAGCCAGATGTAGTGTTTTGGCAGTGAGGTCTACACAAGTGAAATTTCTACTCTTTCTCAACCTCCTGTGAGCTTCCATTGGCAGGAGGCTTCCTCCTGAGCTCTGGGCCAGAGCAATCAGTGCTGGCTTGGGCAGCGCGCTGGTGCCCTGGGGTAAGGCAAGCGAGACGGGCTCGTGGGCATCGATGGGGAAGGCACCTTGCGTCTGTCCTCAGGAGCAGTTTTTCACACTGCTTATGAAAATTGTCCCTTTCCTTTCTCTTCAGAAGGAGAATCCAGAAGCAGCTTGCTCTCCCAGGAAAGGGCACAGGACTTCCTCCTTTGGTGCCAGAGAGATTCCCCTAAAACAAAGCTACCATTTTTACTGTTTAGATTGACTTGTCGAATCCCCCTCCATGCCACAGCGGGATCGGCATTCTCCTGCTGCAGTCCTAGGTGCCCTTACCCGGCAGGGCGGGACAGGGCTTGGGGACTGGTAAATGGCAGTGAGCGATGGGCTCTCCTCCACAGCCCAGCCTGAAGTTGTTTGCGAGGCTTAAGGACAGTGCGTGACTGCTGGTTTATGCCTTCTTTTTCAACTATGTAATTTACGTCTGGAGAAATGGTCTTATCTAATCATATGATAAATACTGCTTTAACTTTCACCAGTTCCCTGCGTATTTTCCTCAGATGTTTTCAGACTTCTCTGTATGTTTTATTATTATTATTACTCAGAACTTCTCCCCAGCTAATCTTTTTTTCATCTGCAAGCTTCCATCTTGGCTGTAATTCTCAGCCTGTGGCTTTGCATTGCATTTTCATGTTCTGGATCTTGAACATGAGAAGAAAACTCTGGGCAAGCTCTGATTTCATGTAAATGTATGCATTTATATATCAGTGACTTTGAGGATTTAGTGGGAGTATGTCAGGTCCTGGTGTTACTTTCTCCCTTTTTGCTTGAAATATGGGAGCGATGTCTTAGGAACAATTGAACTGTTCACAGGGAGTGGCATGAAAAAAAGTAAAGAAAATGGCTTCTTTTGATCCTAGTGCAACAACATGTTTTTGCGTACACTTGAAAACTTCAGTGATACTAGCCCTCAAAAGCTTTTAAAGATACACATGTGCTTAGATCCTTCCTGGCTAGAGTTACCTGGTTGTAAAATAAATATATATGCACTTTAAATACATATTTAAGAGATTTACCTTCCTCTAATACTCATACCTCATTCCTTGTATTAAGTTTGAAAACTGCCTTCTAGAAATGTCTCTGAGTAGGAGAAAATTAGGCCCTGTTCCCTGAAAATCCACACGATTTCTGGACAGCGTCACAGGACAAGCCCTACATTTGAGAACGCTATGAATTAGCAACTACCAAGCGCAGAAGAGATTTCAGAATCTTGTGCCTATAAATTTTGCAGAATATTTGAACACGACCAATTCATCAGTGTACTTTGGGGAAATTGCACTGGGAAGGATGTTTCCACTCCAATTTTTAGTGTATTCCAGATAAATGGTACAGAGCTGATGTTGGGAACACACTAGCAACAGCAGTCCTTTTACAGTCAGTCATATCCCACATTTGGACCGTTGAAAGACTGGTCTGAGCTGATTGATACCAGTGTTCAAGAACTGGAGGTCTTGAATTCAGCCATTAGAGAGAGCTGTTGAGCTGCATCTGTTGAGAGAATATTTTGCATTTTAACCTGGCAATCTGTATGCTGCCAGGTGTGTTTGTAGGGAAACGCAGAGGATGGCTGGTATGCTTTAGACAATACGCATAATGGCTGTAGGTGTTTTTATTTATATCAGAATGCATAAATTAAAGCAGGAGTTGCTAAGAACCCTGGGTATTTTTTCACTCCGCTTTGTTGCCTTGGATCCCCTTACCCAGTCTGGGTTGGTGGTTGCAGTTTCTCTGACACGCTTTGGGCATAGGGTGTCTTACTGGTGGTCTTCTGGTGTCCTGTATTGCTTAGCAATTAAAGTGCTTGCTCTGCCTATCCACTTCTTCTCGTGTCTGTTTCCCCAGTGCATGTGGTTGAAGGAGGTACCTGTTTCTGAGAAGGGAAGCAGTAACCTATTCTGTTACGGGGGTGCTCTGTCCCTCTCTGTAGGAGGAAGAGGAGGGGTCCGAGGAGGACAGCAATGTGAAGCCAGATTTCACGATTACCATGAAAACAGATTTCAACGTGCGTAGCTTCTTGGATCAGCTAGAAGATGATGCTGACGGCTTTGTTTCCCCGGTGGATGAGAAGATGCCATCTAGGAGCCATCAGGATATGGGACTTTCAAATCTCCATGAAGCATCCATGTATGTTGAATTCACAGGCAACTCTAAAGTTATTTCTTGCTAAGGTAGCTTTATAATTGTCGGAAAAGTGTCTAGATTTTAATTTTTTTTTTCCATTTATGTTCTGAGTCAGAAGTTTTTGCCCTTTATTTTCATGTGTGATAAACCCACATATGAAAGGGTTTGGGAAGAAACTGCCTTGTCCTGATACTGACATTTGACTTCTGCATCCTTGGATTCTAGCACTAAATAGTAGCTCTGCTTCACCAGTGGCAAGCCTTTATCATGAAAACAACCCTGTACTCTACAAGGTTTTCCAGGTTTTGGAGAGGTCAAGCTGAACTAGCTTTGCTAGTTTTAAGCACCTGGGTCTGATGCAAGCTCACGTAAGTTGTGAGTCTTCAGTCGTGACCGTTGATTCTTGGTCCCGTAAAAGTCACCAAACCCAGACCTTCCTTCAGCAAGTAAGTTTCATAGAAGTGAGCAGTGAATTGTGAAATGCGCCCTTGACCGCCTTAGAGACTTCAGCTTAAGTCTATGATTGTTTTGCTGAACTGAATTCAGAGAGCTTTTCGTTGCAAGTAACATCAACATGCACGTAACAAGGTTGCCAGAGCTGCTTGCAGGAGCAGCTCCATTGCTTGGTGTACGTACAACCATACATGTGTAGATTTACTGTATGTTTCCTGTTATAATTGTGTATATATGAGTTATCTTGTTTATATTTAAACCCAACAGCCCTGAACTGCTAGAGCAGCTCCAAGAAGTCAGGGAAGAGAAAAAGCGGATCAGAAAAAAATTGAGAGACTTTGAAGATAATTTTTTCCGACAAAATGGAAGGTAATAATTTCTCAGCTGTCTGTCTGTCCTTCAGCTACTTTTAGTCTGTTTGGCATCTACAAAGACCTCCAAATATGGAAAGTTGCCTGAACTCACTATTACATATTTCTTCATCATCATCAATGTTTTACCCACATTCATTACCATTCTCCATTAAAACAAATTACTTTTATTTCCACCCCTATAGAATTTCAGGGACCACAGCCTCTTTGAAAACTTTGTCTTAGGACAAGCAGTGGGAAGCAAAACTATAGATTGTGAAAGTCCAGCTGCCTCTAGCACAGCTGGCAGGAATGGTGGAAGAATTTCTCAGTGATCGAATAGTTGGGGCTTTTCCTGATGGTGTTTTTTAGATTTCTGTCCTACTCTTGCTTGTCTGTGAGGTATTCAGGCAGTAGTTTAACACATACGTGCAGCTGGGTTTATCATTTTTAGAAAATGTCCCTCACTGATGAGCTGATAGAATGCTCTAATACGTTTATACTCTTAAATTATCTTGTTAGTTTCTTGCCACAAGCCATCATCCTTAGAGGTTCTCATAAAATGACTGAAAACTTGAGATTATCACGTGAACTAAGAGGAACCTGCTCAGATACCTTCTTCCTTTTCACAAGTGTGCTTGTTCATGTAAGTGATGTGGTGCCAAGCCAGGAGAAGCTGGTTTGTTATTTTGCCGTGCTAGCAGGCTGACATTCAGGTGGCTGAAATGTTTTCCAGCTGTTGTGTAGAGGCTGGCAATTTCAGAGAAGTAGGACATACTTCAAATAAGGTTTTGCATTTGGAACCATGGGATTGTGTTCAGCGTCAGTGTGCAAGTGTCCCACGCTTTGTTGGAGCAGTTCATTTGCCCCTCTCTTTCTTGTGAGGTTTTTTGTTTTTTTTTTTTTCTTTTTTTGTCCCCCCTCTCAACGGATGAAAGTTTTGGTTTTGTTCCCTGATGGGGAGAGGAGGAGAGGAGCTGCCTCGTAGGTCTTGTTGGGGGCCGGAGGGAGGCTGCTGAGGGGAAGATGTCCCGTTACAGAAATCCTAATGATCTGCTTTCACTCCCACTAGGAACGTGCAGAAAGAAGACCGCACTCCTATGGCTGAAGAATACAATGAGTACAAGCAGATTAAGGCTAAGCTGAGGCTGCTGGAGGTCCTGATCAGTAAAAGAGATATTAGCTCCAAGATCATGTAAAGGAGGAGATCGTTTTTGCCAGTAAACCAAGAGGAGAGAGTGCCAAATGGACACATGCATGCAGTGGATGCAGCGGGAGCCTGGCTGGGGAGAGCTGAGCAGCTCCCTGGGAACTGAGGGGCCATTCCCGGAGGCGGGAGGGGGAGGAAAGGTGGCGTTCCATCACTCTCTACACTTGCTGTTGCCCACTCTTTCTCCAGGCCTGATGCCCAAAATGGAGTCTGCCAGCGCAGGAGACAGGACACTGCACTCGGTGACTGCACTGAAGGGATCCTTCTGTTTTGATTTGCTTACATATCCTGTAATATTTAGAATATCAAAGCCAGCCATGCTATTCTTTTTTCCCAGGATATCATAGCAAGAGGCAAAGTAGAATGAATAGTGATTAAATCATCGAATAGCTTCTACTTTAGTTTAACAGGCAAGTGCCCTGACTGATCTTACGTGAAGGGACGGGTCAGATAGCGTCAAGACTGTTCTCTTGTAGCTACAGTAAAGATTTTCTCAGACTTTTGACCTGACTGTTTGGAGTCTAGCATCTTCTGTTGCTCTGGATAAACGCTGTAAGAATCTCGCAGTCATCACCCGGAGCTGGTTTGAATTACAGTTTTGCCCAGGCTTGAGTCAGATTTTCTTCACGCTTTTTTGGTGGCCAATTTGATTGAAGTAGAAGAAAGTACCTATATCTGTTTGGGATGGCAAAGAAAATGAGCTGTGCAGCAAGGTTCTTGCCGGCTTGTTCTGCTTGGAAGGGAATACTGTAACATTATGGCCGTGCTTGGGCAACTGGGAAGAAAAGAGGTTTTAAAAGCTTTAAGTCAGAATCCCTTGGGGTTTTGGTAGCTCATCAGTTAGATGTCTGGTGTCAAGTACCTGGAGGATACCTGGAAGACTCACCCCATTAGCATGCGTGCTTCATCGTCTGACACAGATGTAAGAGTGCAAGCTGAACAGTCCACGTCGGTGTCTCACACGCTCGCTAGCCTAAATTTTGTTGTTGTATGTACACTGTCAGTCAGACTACGTGGGCTGCAGCAGTGATGGTGGCGACGGAGGATGGCCTTTTCTTCCCGGTGTGTGTCGGTGGCACACCAGCGCAGAGGATACTGTGGGGAACTGAATGCCTAGAGCCATGCTCTGCCTGTGGAAAGGGCCTGTGTCTCAGGGGCAAGTTTTGACAGCTCGACACTTTCAAATTCATGTATGACTCCCAGGAAAGAAAGGCCTGGGACACCCAATTCAGCTGCTCGTGTCAGACAGATACTGCCTGAAGGAGTGGAAGGCAGCGAGTTCAGGAACGCACCAGGTAGCTGAGGGCTCACAGCTCTGGGCCACCTGGGCTCGCTCTCCCACTTGAGAGACTTGTGTGCAGCAACTCGCTCTGCCAGGGCTCGACCCTCATGTCCCAGGGAGCAATTTCTGTAATGCTCTCTTTTGCGTTGATCCACTGGGGAGCCGATGCGGAGAAGCCGAATAGCTGAGATCATGTGAAGTGCCAGTCATCGCAGCCTGGCCAGAGGAGGCAAGAAGAGGACCCCAGAACAACTTCTCCCCCTTTCTTCTTTATATGGGCAAGTGGGCTCACAAATAGGTGTATTTGGGTTGTGGTACTTAGACTTACCCCATTCCACTTGCTGTGTGTGCTGTGTTAATTCTTGCCAAAAACTGATGCTGAGGGTTTTTTGGTGGATCCCATAAACACTTCAGAAGGCAACCTTCTCTCAGTGGGTTTGCACGCGCCCATTACTGCTCTGGATGGGTGAGGCAGTGATGTGCGTCAGTTAGCGAATGCACTTACGGGGGGGACTCCCAGGTTGTTTGGTTTTGGGTTTTTTTTTTTAGCTGATTGCAGAATTGCCATTTCTATGTCAAATCAGTGAAGACTGAATTTCGTATTTCCAAAGAGTCCGGAGGACTTGCGTGCTGACCTTGGGCTTGCCTTTTCAGAGGTGCTGAGGTTCCGTCACTGGAGAGGTGTGGGGCTCTGCCTCTGCAGAACTGACCCTTTGTGTGTGGTAACTGGGCTGACAAATGGGCTCAAAACCTGCTTTGGGAGATGTTTGGAAGGGAAGCCTGGCCAGGGTGAGCCCCTGTCTGAACGCAGGGCAGCCCAGGGCATCAGAGCTGTGCCTTTGTCCTTCAGCCTGCTCTTACGGGCTCTTCCTCTCGGAGTCCGTCCTCAGCTCTCTCTTGTTACTGTGGGTCTGGCAGCTGAGCCAAGCGGGCTGCGGTCTCACTCTGCTCGTAGGGATGTTGGGTTTTACCAAAAAGCCCTTGGCATTGGCTCAGTTTCACGTTCAGCAAAGCAAAAACATGCATGGTGAGCCTGTGCCTCAAGCTGGTCTGCATCTGGGATTTTGCTGGATCCGAACGGACTAAAGCTTGGGTGCTTTGCTGAGTCGGAGCCTGGACGTCTTTGTGTCCACAAGAAAAGCAGTTTTAGCCCTTTCTTCATAGTCATACATTTTTCCAGCGGCCCAAGGCTTCCCAACAGTATGTTTTCTCTGCTTATTTTGAAAAGCCTGTTTGCACTGTGTACTGATAAATTAAGAGTTTTGCTGGGTTTTGCCCCTGACAAATCTTGATAAATGATACGTAGGGAACAGTCCGTTTTATTTTTAAACTGATGAGATTGTAGCATTTTCTGATGCTTAGTTACCGCTGTTTACATGGTATATTGCTAGACTTTCAGATAGTTTATATGAAATGTAAGTACAATTATGCACTTTAGAGAGTTTATATTTTTGAACTTTGAAAGCTAAAAGTAACAAAACCTGTTAACTGAGATTGTACATTAAAAGAAAAAAAATCACGCCTCGCCATCTCTCTTTTTAAACTGTTCTTTTCAAGCCTTTCCCCGCGGCACAAAAGCCCCCATCATCCGCCTAGTTGTGAAGGGAACTGCAGGAAAGACCATCACAAAGAAGTGGATTTTAAAATTCCGGTCCTGGAAAGACACGAACAGACACTCACCTTTGTGTCCTGGCTCTGCAGATGCCGTGACTCCCCTCTCCCGAGCCTGCGCAGGAGCAGGGTGCTGAGACCCGAGCACTAAAATGTTGTCTGTGTGTCTCCCGCGGCTGGTTTGGCTTCCCCCTGACCACAAATGGCCACAAGCGATGCTTGCCCTGCCACACTCCTCCGAGTCAAGCCAAGCAACGGCTGGGCGTTCCGTGTGGCAATTTGTCTACGCCAGCATCAATGACTGTTGACTGAGAAGATTAAATACAAGACTGTGTTTTTAAAAGGTGTGAAGTACTGTACAAAAATCTGCTTTATGTGATATAAATAAGCTGTTTGTAGAAGACAAGCTGTTTCCGTGTCACTAGAACAAAGTGCCTGCTGTAGGATGGCAGCAGGGTCTGCTGGGCTTCCCTCCGCCGGGGCCCCTTCAGACACGCGTGTCTGGGTATGACCACCTTGTGGTGTCACAAATCACTGCGGTTTGTTTAAATGACGACGATGAACGGGGTTGCGGACAAAATAAGATTGCAAGAGTTAAAGATAGAGGAAAAACTTGTCATTCTTACGTTTGGTTTCATCCTGTTTACCCCTGAGTAAACAGTCAAATAATGGCTGTTTTGTTAAAGGCAGTGAAATTAAAGTATCGCATCTTTTTGTCATTTTGCTAAGTAAGTCATCGGTTGTTATTCCTGGTGTGCGCACATTGCAGAGGGTGAGTTCTGCCGGACGTCTTCCGGCCTGAGGTGCTTCTCGGGTCCTCTTTGGAGATGTTTGCACAGCAGAGACTCAGCAGCGCTTGGAAGGAGCTGCTGAGGCCAGAGCCAGGCTGCAGCCCGTGACCGTCCCCGCGGTGCCGGGAGGCAAAGCTCGCTGTGCCCGTGGGACCGTCCCGGTGCTGGGCTGCTGGCGTGGGCGTTGTGGTGCGTGAGGCCAGCTGGGGCTCGGCGTCCGTGCAGGGCGCGGAGCTGAGCCTCGGCCTGTCCTTCAGCTTGCTTCGGCTTCGCAGTTTCCGTTTCTCATCTGGTGGGGAAGGGATCGAAGGACTTCTGGCTGCTGGGGAGGGCGTCTGGGTCCAGGCTCGTTTCTCTAAGCCAAGGCAGAGGAGGGGACTTCGCTGATGTGCAGGTGGGGAAGTTAATTTCGCGTTTGAAAACTGTAGCAAGTGATGTAGTCATTGACCCTGGGGTGCAGGATGACTTGGTGGAAAGCGGCTCGCTTCCTGCAGGGCGAGAAGACCCTTACCCCCGTGGGTGCACCGTGCCGTGCCTCCTGCTTTGGCTGAGGACGCCGATTCCAGCAGCAGCCCCTGCAGCGGGAGCTCCCGCAGACCCAGAGCGAAACCGGGGCCGTGTGCCTGCTGCGTGCCGGGCGGGCTGGGCTGGGTCTGCGGCTGCGCGCGGGGACGGGGTGCTCATCGTTCGCCCTTGGGAAACCGTCCGGGGGTGACGGCCACCTCCTCACCCCGCCAGCAGCGGGACAGCCCTGGGCCCGGGGCGCGTGCTTGGTGGTCTGCCAGCACTCGGCTCTCCCAGACCCTTTGCTGTGCGTTTTGTGACACCAGTCTGGCGGCGAGCTCTACACCTACGGAGAGAAAGCTCTGCCTACGCCTGCGCTGCCCAACTCCCTCCCTCGCCCCGCCGAAAGGCAGCCGCGCCGGCTGCCTCCCAACCCTGCCCGGGGAGGGGTGAGCTGGGGTAACGCCGAGCGCGCTGGCACCCAGGTAAGCAGGGTCTGGAGGGTTCGGGGCAGAGCAGGGCTGTCTCTCTCTGCAGGGGGTTTCCCTCGCAAACATTTAAACAGTGCATAAACCAACAGTTTTTCCAGCCATAAAATGGTAAATTGAGAGTGCAGCTACTGAAAAAGGTAGGGAGCGTATTCTCCGTAAGCACAGCGGGTGGAATCCTGGCCCTGCTGAAAGCGAGCGTTACTGTTGGCTTTGCAGTCGTGCTCACCGGCACGTCAGCATTTATTTTTTTAAAGAAAGGATTAATGAAGTTTGCCCAGCTAATGGCTGGCTGTGACAAATGCCACCTCTTCACTTTTTGGAAAAGAAAAGAGACTGAAAGTGTCACAGACTAAGTCAAAAATAAATTTTGCAAATAGCTTGGTGTATATCAAATATTTGAGTTGGATGGCGTGCAGAAGCCAGTACA
>Ga0065711_1027085_pt1 | contig 54463 bp, 26 predicted proteins | sample Hoacrofraction12_FD_59098 | JGI IMG/M metagenome (GOLD analysis project Ga0065711, IMG submission 59098) | Hoatzin crop microbial communities from Cojedes, Venezuela - Epithelial fraction 12 v2 (version 2) | ecosystem: Host-associated > Birds > Digestive system > Esophagus > Crop | place...
TGGGCACCACTGAAAAGATCTTGGCCCCATCCTCCTGACACCCACCCTTCAGATATTTGTAAGTATATATTAGGTCCCCTCTCAGCCTTCTCTTCTTCAGGCTGAACAAGCCCAGGAAACGGTTCTGTAGACTTTTCAGAAAAGCAGGGTCAAAGCTGTGCGGTGTGGTTTTGGCAACCCTTCCACTCTTTCTTCGTGCTTATGTCTTTTTTAAAAAGGTATTTGTTAATCCTGCAAAATTACGCTGATAAGTGAAAATGTCGTTGTTGTGGCTTGGCTACCTTAGTTACTATTGTGGCTAGCCTTGCTATGTTTGTGTTTGACAGAGTGGCTTTGTGCTCGGGGGGGTTACTGAGCCACCGCCTCCTCCTGCACACCCTCGCTCGCTCGCTCGCTCTTTCTGTCTCCCCAAAATCCGTGGCTTGGGAACGGCAGCTCAGAGCTGGGCCATCACAGCAGTGGGAAAACCAGCCACCATGAGTGATTTCCTGCTGGTGAGTAAATGTTGTTACAGAGCTGGAGATTAGGAAACTAGAAGAAAAGTTAAGGACCAGGAGACCTCTCTTGAGCAAAGCATTTATCTGAGCAGCCCGGAGTGTTTATCTGCTGCTTTTCTGTTTTTTTTTCCTTCTTCTGGTAAAAGAGTGAAGAATAGGTGCCGAGTTCCAGAGCACTGACTCATGGGGCTGCAAGGAAGTGTTAGGATACAGCCATTTCCTACCTTTGTTTGGAGTCGGCAGAGCAGCCTGGGCGGATGCGGACCCTCGGCCGCAGGGCTTGGAGGAAGGAAATGCTTTCCGTCTTGGTTGAGCAGGGAGACCTCTGTCGCGATAGCTTCACGCATCACTTTTGGTGAGCCTTGTGCCGAGCGCTGTGCCATGTGTCGTGCTGCGCCATGGAGGAGTCCTTGCCAGGTGGTGAGAAAAGGGAGGTGAGGGATGTGATGAGTTGCAAGACCGCCATCTGCTTGCACTGTGCGTTTCTGAGGCTACTTGCAGGTGTAAGTAGAACGTCCCCAACACTTCCTTGAATTGGAGAAACGTTGTGGCGGCAAGATGAAATTGAGCACAGAAAAAAGAGTGTTTGTCTTGCCTGAAGTAATGCTACGGATTCCGCAGCTGGACTGAAAATAGGTTGTAGAAGTTTGGGCTCCTATTTGTCTCCTCTAGCCACTTAACTTAAATTTGGGTGTCATAGCCTCAGAAAAGAGAGTACATTTGCATGTAGTAAGAGTGAACGCCTTAAAAAAACCCAACTCCCAGGGCAAGTAAAGCAATGAAGCACTACAAGAAGTGATGGGAATACTAAAAGAAAAACAGTATTTGGAAACTCATGTGGTCATTGTGTATTTATCTTCGGCCTTGAAGTTCATTGAGACTCTTTCCACTTTTTCTCTTCTGGGTTCTTCAATAAATGACTCTTCCAACCTTTCATTTATGAACACAAGTCACAATTTAATTTTTTTTTTCTTTAAACTCCCTCTAATCTGTATGGTTTAGTGATTTCATTTACATCTCGGAGGCAAATTGTTTGTTGGTGACTTACCATTCTCTTCTTAAATAGTGCCTTATTGGCATCTGCAGTCAGTGTTGGTGAACAAATTAAAAAAAAGGAGGAAAAAAGTATAAACCTGGAAACTCTCCAAAGAGGGTTTAGGAAACAGCGTACGAACAAATGCTCCTGCTTGGAACAAAATAGAAAACGGTCCCAGGTTCATGTTTTTAGTTTTTGTTAAGCCAAAATTAAACACAGTAGAGTTCACTGTTTGCTAATCACCATGTGTTTACTTTCCCTTCCAAAACTGAAGTTGCCAACCAATACATTTCCTACCCAGTGCTATGAATCTGTCCAAATAAACATGGGAAGTAGTAAAACAATGACACTATATGAAAATGCATCCTCATTCATTAAACAGAGTCCAAAAATTTTTGTGGAATTTAGCAGTAACAGAGAAATGTGCATCTTATGGTCTCTCCAGCATATGAAAGAGTAATAACATGACATGACTGACGTTCTCAAGAAAAATACTTGTCCTGTTGATTTACAGAGATGAATATTGATTCCTTTCTATTATGCTCCCTCTGTAATCCCTGTGGACTGGTGCACTTTTTGGTATCTCATGATTTTATGTTAATTAGGAATGCAGGCATCTTGCAGAGAACAGATAATCAATTCTAACTACCGTCTCAATCATTAAAGGTTACCAGTGTGTCCTGCAAAATGGATTTTGAAAGAGCTTCTCTCACAGATCACAAAAGCAACAGCAGAAATGTTAGATGCAAAGTTAGGTAATGTCTTTTACCTGTATGACCAACTAGTGTTGGGAGAAACAGTCTTATATGTGTGACAGAAAAGAAGTTGTACCAAACAGCTGTCCATCTCTTCCCACCTGCCAGATTCTGTTCACTGACAAAATTCTTGGTCTTTCGCAGAACTTCTTCTGATGTCAGCAGGTGGTTCACAAATGAGTCAAAAGTAGTGTTAAGCCTCAGTGTCGGCTATATCTGAGCTGGAGGATGGGAAATGACTTTTTTCAACACCTTACGCTGTATTACACACATTGGAAGGAAAGTACCAGTATGCAAAATGCACAGAAGCAGGCTGTGTTGGTTAAGATTAATAATCCTAGTTCCTCAAGAGCATACTGGTTTTGATACATTTTAGATCTCATCCAAAGGAAGAGACTTTCAGGAGCGCATCAGCCTTCGATGCTTGTGGTTTAGAGGGAAGTGGGTTTCTGTATGAATCATCTGCACTGCTGCCTGCTGCGGTTCCCTGCCTGGAGGGTAGGATGGAACTACATACAGCCAGCGGTGAACCTCAGGGGAACGTACACGGTGTATATAAAACATCCTGGGGAGCCATGCTTTTAAGGCCCCTTGTTGTTGAGATGCAGTCCCGAAATGGCAGGACATTCTGCCCTGGGGATGGTCCATGGTTGTCCTTGGCAGCAAGTCAGACAACTGCCTCTTTCTCCCAGCAAACCACCTACTACTTCCCTGTAGATGTGATTTTTCTGAACCTCATCCAAAGCATGATACATTTAAGTGTCCACACTTAAGACTTGCTATGCAAGGTGATAGCCTGGGACTGTCTGATGGTGCATAGTAACAACTACAGCATTCCCACTCTGCGTATGTGGGGTTTTTTTTTAAGTAACTATGGGAGCTGCATTTACTCCTTCCATTGATACTTGCTTTTCTTTTTTAATTTTCTTTGCATTTATGAGTTTGAATGCTAAGAAAAATGTTTCTGTTACACTTGGGAGCGCATTCTTTGCAGCAAGGCATGGCGCACAACTATTCTGTTAGTCTGCAGCCATGCAAGCTGAAACAAAAACAGCAAGAGATTTGAACTTCTTGCAGTCCTCTGTGGCTGGGAGGCTCTGGCTTTAAAGTTGAGCAATTACCCCTGGGATGCCTAGGAGTCAGCCTGTTCACTGTTAGTCGTAAAGGACAGGGCCAGCAGAAACTCTTGCCCGAGACATGCTTAGGGCCTCTTTACCTTCATCTAGCTGATACATTCCTTGGAAAGTGAGTTCTGTGGTACTGAGGTTTCAAATTTGGATAATCAGGTTGGTACACAAAATGGAACTGGTTAATATTGTTTTGATTGTTTGGATAATTTAGAAAGTAAGGTAAATGTAGTACTGACTACAGTGGAAGACACTGGGCTTTGTCACATGGCCAAGGATCTTTCATCTCTTGTGAGACAATTTTAAGGTATTCAAAAAGGCTAGGTTTTTTTTTGTCATTGTTTGTTGGGTTTTTTTTCCCCAGCAAGGAACACTTAAATCGTGCAAGTCTCAATGCTTAAATCATGCATCCCCCCCATCATGGTATGTCTGCAAGTGTGTGAGGGCAGCAAAAGCATCAGGACAGGATGCCTGTGATTTGTCTGGAAGATTTAATAACAATTTAAAAATATTTTTATTCATACTTTAAATCGTGGTTTTCCATTACATGAAGTAAAGGTCTGAGGTCAAGAAAAACGTGAGGAAAATCTTGGGAGACATTTGAAAAAACAACGCAGTTCCCCAGAGCTGCTCCTTAGCCAGCCCGCTTCCATTAGGTTTGAAATATCTGTAGAAATGACAGTTGGGATCAAAACTTAATCGTACTAGGCACTGTGCAAAACCAGCACAGACATAATATCTGCCCCAAGGAGTTTACGGTCTACTTCAGGGCTTGATGCCAGGAGAGGGTGTAGCAAGCAGTGAGAACAAGGAAGTGGTAGTAGTTCTAGGAACTTGTGACTATCCTGCCTTGCTCGATAAACACTGCTCAGTGTCAGCATTATTCAGTGAGGTTAAGATGCAAACAAAAACACTGCTGCATTTAGTAATCTTGGCTAGTCATCTGTCTTGTGACAGGCTTGGTGAATTTATGAGACAGAGCTACAGTCAGCTTTATTTCTCAGATTTTATTATACTGGCTTGTGGGCAGGAGGATTTGGGCCTTGGCTTACTAACTCCTTGTTTAAAAGCCGGCTGTTGATATGCCCACTCCTACAGAGGAGCAACGCTGACATGCACCTTTAGAGCATTTCTCTCCAAAAGAGGATTGTTTTTTTTAAAGTTAGCGGTTCAGGGTTTTCTTCTTCCCTCACGTTTCTATTAAGCTGAGAAATACTTTCTCCATATGAACATTTCAGTCACTGCGAGTCAACCAAGAAGTGAGCGTACAGTGTATCTGAAACAAATAAACCGCTTTTGTGGGCACAGGATGCTGTGTTCTTCAGCTGCTTTCACTGACTCCCATTTCCTTGGCTCATTTTTCTGGTGAAGGAGGAAGACTCTGCTGGCAGATCACAAGCGGATAGTTACCATTTCAGGAAGGCAGTCGCTCTACAGAGCATCCATAAGTACATTCGCCGAGCCCACAGCAACTGGGTTGAACACCTGCTTAAATGTTGTGAGCAGGGAGGGATGGCATGTAATCAGAGGAGACCTTAAACAGAGGCCACAGTTTCTGTGTGGAAGTGTGTAAAATGGTAAGACAGAGCTGTGCGATGACCACAGTATTTTTATCACACCGGATGGGATCAGTGGTCCAGGATCATGCACCTAGCGCATGGTGCAGCACCCCGTGTTTGATAGCAGCTGGTGGAATGTGCAAGAAACCAATTAATTGACAGTTACAGAATAACCTGCCCATAGGGGAAGTAGCTTTCTAAGCTCAGGCAATTAGTGGTTTTCTTTTGCCTTTTAGCGGGAGTTTGTATACTTTGTCTTTAGTGAGCTGGCAGTTTAGTTTGCTGAATAAGAGTTTTCACTTGGCTGCAGGAAACTTTGTAATTGTGTTGTGCTGCCACTTTCAGAGCTTGCACTTTGCTGGTCCGTCTGCCACTCACAGGTGCAGTTTTAATGGAAAAGGGCAAGCTGCGAAGGCTGAAAGCAGAAAGGCAAGATGTATTTTAGTGAGGCATCAACAGTAAAAGCTGTGTAATTTATGCTTTTTTGGGCTGTTTTTTTGTCTTCACGCAAAAATGTGCTGCTTGTTATTGATGCAGTGATGTATGTGTGCTACAAAGGAGCACATCATGTGTTTTATTGAAGGATCTTAGGCATTTTATCCAGTAAAATTTAGAGATGTGAAAGATGCACTATGTACATGTTCTAATCCTTGGGCTTGTAATGCTAATCAGTAAATAAACTAACACCTTCAATTCTGAACTCTCTTCTCATCAGCTGTCTCACTAAAATGCATGTCTCAAATACGCCTACTTCCACAAACACATTCTGGTTTGGAAAGAGAGTGTTACGTCACTCCTTTGGGAAAAGATGCAGCAGTGCTAGATGTCTCATGAATGCAAAGATTTTCCTGAAATTTAGACTAAATATTAAATTCTTAATTTTTTTCTTAGACTCACAGATTGTTCACACTATTTTGTACGATGTGTCATGTTTTTACTTTTGAACACTTTAAATCTCTGTTGACAATCATCAGCTGGCCTTTCAATCCCACAGCTGCAGTCCAGTTCCTGGGCCTAAAACTTTCAGATAGATTGCAATTTACATTGAAATTGATAGCTACATCACTCTTACTGTAAAACATTTTTCAAGACCAACAAGAAAAGATTTTTCTGGTTGTCCACATAATTAAAAAGCTGGTACTTGTTGAGTGTTTTGGGGGGGGAATGGCGAATGCAGAGTTAAACAAGTGACCAGTTTATGTTGAACTGAACATTCAGTGTTGCTGGATCCTTAATCCCTAAACAGATGGTTTACCACAGTCTCATTGTAGTCCAGAAGTACCTCTTGTATGAGAAAATGCAGTCATGCAGAAACAGTACAAACACTATTGACTTGCCTACTGCTTGTTGCTGCTCCTTTTCTCTTTCTTCCTCCTTTTTTTTTTTTTAAACAGGGTGCAATGTTAGTTTAACTTTTATGCCCATAATGCCTTTTGCCCTTTACCTAGGATTTCTGTTTTGCATCTGGATTAAATTAATATGGATATGATGGACCTCAAAGGCCTTCATTAAGAACTGCTTATGAACTCATTTTCAAATAGGACTGTTCTGTTATTATCAGAGGAGACTTCTTTTGCTTCACATAGCTTTTTACATCATGGCATTTCAAATTCCTTAAGGCCTGTAATACTATATTTTGTGAACACGAGAGAGAGGAGAAAATACAGAGATTTTAGTTCCTGCTTTTGTTAACCCATTCTAGTTTTGAGCAGAAAAAGAAAGGGGTTTTGTTACTCAAAGTTGAAGATCTGCCAGCTTGTAAAGTATTCCTTTTTATATGAGGGAGATTAAGTTGGCATTTTATGCAAGTTCTCTAGTATGCACCTTTGTGTCTTGCCATAAGGCATATAATTACTGCATTTCACCATCAGCAATCATTCTTAAGTTAAAACCTACTATAAACCTCTCATTAGCAAAAATAAGACAATGAAAGTAGGATGTACACCTTCAAAAAGAGAACCAACTGTTAAGGGAGTTAATCTTTTCATTGCACAATAGATAAAGAATAAGTAATTTTCACTTAGGGCTTTTCTTTTACATGTAATCAAAATAGTTTGTGATAACAGATCTGGTGCCAAGGGTTTCATAAACACAGGGTTTTGTTCAGATAGTGTTGATCTTCCTTCTGTGCTGCACTCAAGTAAGGTAGTTTATTTTTAAGCATGAAGGGCTGGGTCACATCCTCCTTGCAGCCTCGCTGCACAACAGTGGGGCAGATTTGATGCTGCTGGTGTTGCAGAGGCTGGAGAGCCACCACAGGGAGCAGGGAGCTCTGCATTGCCTGTTTACAACCTCAGCCAGGATAAAGACTGTTTTCTGGATAAGAAAAAGAGTGTGGCCAGACCACATTTTCTCTAAAAAGCTTTGGCCTGAAGTATAGCCCTAGGGCATGAGGCTGACACTGGCCTTGAAAGTGGATGTTGGCAAGCGTGAGATTATTTTGTGCCAGGCAGAGACCTGGTGTGTCTTCCAGTCTTTCCTCCGATGTAAAAACCAGATTCTCTGCCTATCCAGCTCCATCAAGCCAAAAGATGACGAGCTAACAAACCAGTTTTTTTTTTCTTGTTTTCAAAGCTTTCCTGAGTTAGCAGGGAAGCCTGAAAAATTTTCAGTGTACCATCTTCCAGAGTGAGTTTCACTGAAAGTGAAAATATACCTAAGATATCCTCCATGTCATGTCAGCATTTTAAGAGGCATTTTCCTGTGCAAGGCCTACTGTGGGATTATTGGCACCTGTGTTTGGTACCAGCATTTAGTGGGCTGCTATACCCAGTTGATGAATTTGTAGTTTTAAAAGGGAGAGCAAAGAAGAAGGTAAAAAAAGAAGAGAGGGAAGGAAAGACGGAGAGAGGGAGAAAGAGGCTGCAGATCCAGTACGCCAAAACAAAGGTGTGAGGACTGAGCTGTGTTCATGACTATTGCACCATCACATATAATAAAGTCTGTGCCATCCAAATTCTGCTTATGGGGTCATCGCAAGAGATTTATCTCCAGGAAGTATTTTATCTTGCCATTGGAATTCACTCAAAATTTGTGTTCAGTGTATGCAAAGTGGAGGAAGGTCAGCTAAGTCTCTTGTCAGTGTGCTGGCACGGTGGTGTCGGCAGGAGAAAAAAGCGATGAGTAGAGTAAAAATAGGTTCAGGTGAGATTTTCAAAACTAGTTCTTGATCTCAGCACCAAAACTATGGGAATACAGCCAGGTCAGCAGATAATTCTTCTCAGAGCCCTGATCTTGTGCCAGAAGATGGGCAGGTTAAATACGCCTGAATATTCAGGAAATAGGTTTTCTGAATAAACAGACCCAATGTTGCACAGCTGCTTTGCAGGGTTTACGTATATGGCTCACAATAGCAGCACACAACCAAACAAGTTTCAGGTAATTTTTCAAAACTTTTTAGTGCCAGCGACAACTTTTTACATATAAAACCACTGCATTTCAAAATCAAAATTAGCAGAAAGATAACATTCTGTTGTTGGAGTAGGGTACTAAAAGTTAGCCATGCTGAATTCCTGTCCTGCCTCCCCCGAAAGCAGTTGAAAGCTCTGTTAAACAAGTTTTTTTTCACATTGTTACCAACAGGATTGAACCATGGCAAAACTAATTTCTAAGAAACCTGCGATTATATAATATCAGTTACAATAATGATGAAAGATTCTAAATAAATTAGTTCTTCCAGAAGCTATCCACTGGAAGTTAAAGTGAGAGCCAAACCACAAGTTCTTTTTTGCCTCTTAGAAAGAGCTAGATGTCAGATGGAATGCTTTCCAAAAAGAAGGATGCGCTTGAGGGGAAAAAGAAGAAAAGTAATCTTATTAACCAAAATAAGTAGAATTCAAAGTTACCTTTGGAGCTTTCCCTTTCTTATTGAGAAAAAACAATAGGAGGGGAAATGTGCTTAGAATAAAATTCAGTTTAGTTGTAAAATACACTTGTCGGTGAAGGGCCCGCTTCCAGTTTCGGAGTGGGGATCTCCCCAGAGGTTGCCTAGTTTTATTCTTCCAAGGGTAGTGTGACTTTCTACAAGGACTCTTATAGAAAGGAGTGCACATCAAGTTAGTTCCTTCAGATGTGTGTGGCGGGCATCCTAGAGTCATGAAGCACTTTACAGAGAGAAATATCAAATAAAACCAACAGCATTCCAGTACTGACGTTTCTCGCAGCTCTTTGAGCCCAATTACTGTAACCAGTACCCAGTGCAAATATCACTTCATCGTAGTGGGCCACCTTTGTTCTCAGGTCCAAGTAAACTACAGCTTGTACAGAAATGACATAGTCAAATTGCACGGTCACCAGTTAAGTGGCTCACTGCTTTTCCAGGAGGTTTAAACCCCCAACTGTTACATAAACCAGCATCAACTTGTCTGCTAAATGTGGGCACTTGTATTTGGGATTCATGCAAAATCTGGGAAGCAGTTATTTAATACACCATATTTATGAATAATGACAAGACGCTGCCAGCTGGTGTGTGTAAAGTTGTCTAGACCAATCTAAGAGCAGTATGTTTTTGCATCTTTTCTTATGGCAGCTTTGAGGGCCAAGGAGGCAGACTGGATAATTTTCCAGTGACTGCTAAGTGACCTCAAGCTCTAGTAGAAGTAATGCCTACAAACTCTGCAGCTTTGGCTGCTGTGAAAAAAATATAAAAAAAAAAAAAGTTGGAAGGGTATCAGCACTTATGCTTTCGGACAAATGCTGTCTGAGAGAAAAAGGAAGTTTTCTACCTAGGCCTATTATTTTGTAATTTTGCAAAGTGGAAGTTTTGAGTCATCATCAGAAGTACGTAGTGCTGATCACTTTTTGGAGTACGATTATGAGTCAACGTTTGGAGGTGCGACATAGTGAGGTGGGGCAGTTGTATCTGCAGTGCTTTCTGCAGTGTTCCCAAGTGAAAGACTGCATGTAGCCATTTACTAAGTTTATTCTTCTTTTTAAACCATGTTTACTGAAATCTTTTGACATGAATTTTTTTTGTATCTTGTGTACACACTGACTTGTAGATGGTTGCACAGTTGAGTGACATAGCTTGTTTTTTTTTCCCCTCTGTACTTTTTTGTTAGAAGAGAGCTGTCCTGCAATAAACATCTAACACCCAAGCTGTTTGTAGTAAGGGTGAAAACTCTCACCAAACATACTGAATTCTGAAAGGGGCAATGTGTGGAGATTTAGAAAAGAAAGGAAAAAAAATGAGACAGGAGGGGATGAAGAAGAATGTTTTAGGAAAGGGAAAATTTTCTGCGAGAGAAAGGAGAAAGGGAAAGGCAGAGGAGCCATAAAGGAAAGTTAGTTTTGTTGGGAGAGACCCCTTTTTTCCCATAAGGGATGTATGTTTTTCACTTGGCATAGACAACAACAAGAGCTGTAAAAGGGAAGACACCAGCTTACACCAGGATCACCAGAAATTACTTATGACTCTTTAATTCTTAATAAAAATGGCCTGTAGATTTATTGAGAATATCCTTTTCTTTATGAATGGCAACTACTCAATTCATGCTGAAAAAATAATTTATAGCTTACCTTTGTAAGCAGAAATGTTTGATAATGGTTATAAAAGCAACTCATAAATCTGTAAATATTACACAGCAAGTTCCTGTGAGTGATCACTAGAACAGTCCTAAATACTGTTATTTTTTAAAAATAGTGTACTTGGGTAAAAGCATTAAAGGTAGCATGGACAGAGATCTTGCTAATAGTTTGCCACTTTGAGAACTGACCTCTTTTCATTTTTTGTGTTAGTGTGTTCACATCTAGAAAGTGCGCTCATTTAAAGAAAACTGAGTTCAGCCATGTGGAATAAAAATAAATAATTCTATTGATCTGATAAAGTCTCAAAAGAGAGGCAAATCTGAAAATGTTGTCCGTTATAGTTTCAATGTATTGCTCTGTTGTGCCGCAGTTTTGTGGGAAAGGGAGATCAGCGTGTGAGTTTACCATTTTATTTTACACCTGGATAGAATGAGATGCTGTGGGGAAGACTGTGACTTTCAGAAGGCATCAAGACAAACTGTGACTCATTAGACATTCCTGAAGCATGGTGAAATGGAAAAGTCAATGGAGTACTGTAATATCTGGGCATAAGTTATGCAAGGACAGTTAAGAGTATAGTGTTGAGGGATTAACATTATGTGGTAGAAATTCCATTTAATTAACTAGATGATGCCATTCCTACTGTAATGGTATCTGTAGAGAAATGAATCCCAAGTCATCACACATGTTTAGAGCTATAAAGCCAAAAGCAAGGCTTACTCAGTGAAGAGGAGGACTTCCATTTCACTTTGGAAATGAAGGAACTTAAATGTGACACTGCAGAAATAGCCCCATATTTGTTATTGTTTTGCAGTGAATACCTGCCCACATCTCCAAGAGATGCACTCATCCATATTTTGGGGAAGGAGAGTTATTTAATCTCCTGCTAAGACTCTGCATTTCTTGTTGAACCACAAGTAGGTGTTAGGATGATTTCATAATAGAAGGAGGGTGCAGATTTCCTCCTGTGCTGGCTGCCGACTGCTCTCCATCCCTGCCATGCCTCCTCCTCAGGGCTGCTTAACCTCTGGCTTTGCTCTGGGACCCTCAGCTTCATGGCATTTTTTCAGTTGTGGAGACTCCAGCTTTCTTGGCTGGTCACCAGCATGGATGAGTCTCGCTACATCTTCTTCCTGTGCCAATCAACAAAATATTGTTTGGGGTTTTTGTGCTCACTTCTCCCAGGAACAAGAGAGAGAATACCAAGTCGCTCCAAAAAGAGAGAGGGGTGGGAGGGAGGTAGCTTCCAGCAGTCTCTGCTCTCCTCTTCCTTCACCACCTGCTCCAGCCAAGAAGAGGCACAGAAGAATGGGAGAGTCAGAGAAAGGATTGTTTAATTCAGCTGATCGGAAAAGGATAGGTTTGCACAGGTGTTCATGTACATATTCCAGTTTGGTGTGGTTATTACTGGAGATGGCGCAAAGCGCTGGTCGAGTTTGCAGGGCTGGAAGTCTAGGAAAAATGTAGCCCTGCCCCATTTTGCTTCTCATCTGAGCTACAGCCCTTTAATGACAACCATGGAACAGCGCTCCACATTGCTCCATCCCGTGGTTTCAGAGAGCCTCCTAACGCAAGCTACTCTTTGGGAATGGGTCAGGCCTGTTCCGGTGTTGATAAACGGTGTGCTAGGCTGTCAGCTGGTGTCGAAGACTCTGGTTGCTCTCCTGACAGACACCAGTCATGTCTTGGGTGTGCTGTGTTATCTTGTACATGCCCGGAAAGGCTCTCAAAACTGGAAGTGACTAAGTAGATTAGATTTTAGCAAAATACTCAGCTCTGTGGTTTGTGCCCAGGCCACACCTCAAGAAATCTCGTCTGTAAGAGAGATTGTACTCAACCAGTGCAGACTGTTCTAAAGCCATCTGAGAATTTCTCTTCACGTAGCTGATCCAAGAGTGGTAAAACAAGAGTTGACATCATCTTTCTATAGTATAAAAAGCATTATAGGAAAAAAATAGACATGTCTTTTCCTTTGTTGGGGAAACAAGTCTATACTATTTAATACAGGATCTTTTCCTACCACTATGTTTAATAGACTGGTTCTTGTCCATGCTAAGACAAGAGCACTTGACCCACTAGTCACTCTCTTGTGCGACTGTTCCACCATTTGAAACTTCTGACAGCAATCAATAAATAGATAATAAAAATATTAAAAAAAAACAAAACAGAAAACTTTTTGAGAAAGGTCTCCTCCTTTATTTTCAGCAGAGATGAAAAGCCTTTGCTCTCTTTTGCCGAACACCGAAAAAGAAACCCAGGCAAAACAAAGCCCAGTAGCAAAAAGCTCAAACTGGACTGATCTAAACCCTGAGAGGCTAATCCTTAGAGTGGTGCTTGGAACTGTGTCATGCTGGGAGACATGACTCTTCATATCTGTCTCTTGTGTTATTAGGAAAGAGAGATTACCTAGGATGCACAACCTGCATGTTCCATTTTGGAAGACAAGTTGCTTATCTGGAGTATGCAAAAACTGACTAGGGTCCTTTTTTCAGATCTCTGTCCTCTGTCACAGGCCTCTATGCCTGTGAATTGGGAGGCTGGGTATCCTAGTGGAATATGGTATTTCTGGGAAGATGAACATGCCGTATGCTATGAGATAATCTTTTCCAAAAGGTAAGGGAACGGGGCGGGGGTTGTTTCACAAAAACCTTTCACAGGAAAGCTCCTAATCCCACTCAAGGTGAATACTGGCAAGAAAAATCAGTGTTTCAGTTGAAAATCAAAAGCAATTTGACTGTTCTTTCCTAAGAGCCCAAAGACTTGAAATAATGCAACTTAGATACGAGTATCACATCCAGCTTAAATTCTCCATGCAGTTTCTGTCGTATATGGTATTCTTTTTACAATCACAAGGTTAACGGATCTGTTGTTACGATTTGCAGATTGTTTTCTGTAAGAAAGTTAATTTTTTGGAAAGCTGGGGTGAAATATATTACTTCCTGCTTGAATTATTCCGTTGGACTTCAATATGTCTCCTCACAAGTTAGATGTGTATTCAGCAGTATGGATTTATTAGGTTAGGCTTATAAACTGTGGCGTCTGTGAGTCGTATGAAGCTAAAAAAGCGTATCTCAGAGACGGCTGACATTCAGTTGTGTGTGAAATGCAGTTCTTGGGCCAAACTTTGCACTTGGCTACATAAATCTACATTAGCTCTAATGAAGTCTGTAGAATTATTCCTAGCTTACCTTGGAGTCATTGAGAGATGCTATTCACTGCATAGATTTAAGTACACATTTATGGTTCTAAACATTTTTGGGGCCACAGGATTTATTAGCTGTTCTGACATCACTATGTCATCTCTTATTTTCCATCCATAGCCAATGAAAAATCTTCAGATTGCTTGGTGTCCTTTGGATCAGAAAGATGTGATGCTGGGTAAACATGTTTCATGTCATGTAAACGAATTGGGTACATTTCCAGATGCTTAAACAAGTTTTTGAACGCTATGCTGTGTATTAAAATTGAAAGTGTTAGGCTGTCTTTGGTACAGAAATATGTCATGGCTGTTTGTGGATGAAGTGGTTCGTGCCGGTGGCAGCTAGATCAATAGGAATTTGACATAGTTGTGTCATTTATTTTGTACGCTGCTTTTGTAGTGAGCGCTGTTGGGTTTCACCCTTGGCCTCAACAACCCGTCTGTTTCACTGCTTGGTGTCCTCTGAAGACATTGCTAAATTTAACACATTTTGTGGTTTTGTAATGCGGCAAATTCCCACTAGGTGCTAGACAAACAACTTCTGCATTTGTGATTTAAGCCACACTTGAGCTGGGGCTGTCAGAGGTAAAAGATTAAGACATCATTCCAGCTGATTAGTTGGTTGTCCCTCGCAAATCCTTCAGGGATGTTTGCACACTGCAAATTTTATGAAACTTTTAAGTTTTGAAATTGAAATTGTTGTCAAAGTACCCAAAACTATTATTACAGCATCAGTGAACAGTCTGTGGCATTTTAATTGTTTTGCTAAGGAGTGCACAAATTTTTGTTCCACAAGTTGTTTCCCGTTTACTGTTCCTTAAAAAAACCTCTTTAATATGTTGGGTTTTCAAAAGATGTTTTTAATCTTAAAGCACATGTTAATGCTTAATGATAAGGCAAGAGGAAAGACTGGCCACACCTTAAGGAAAATGGTCTAATCCTACAGTCTACTCACTCCCTTACTTGGAAAATCTTGGACGGCTCTCAGAAAATGCAACACCATTCAAATTTGCCTTTTCCTCTAAAAAGGATGCAAAATACTAAATCTCTTCTCCAAAACGGAATGTTTGTAATGTCGTGAAAAGGGAGAACAGATGGTATCATAAAGCTTAAGGGGAAAGTATAGCACTTTAATTCAAATTGTTTGACAGAGCTAAAGACAGCCACTTAGTTACCAATTGCTTGAGTTATTTATGCTCCTTTGTGTAACAGAATAAAACAAGAAAATTAGATTGTTTTGTACATTTCAGAGAGAAAAGCATAAAATAAGGCAAAACGATACTTTATTTGCTTATGTTATTTGTTAATAGTAATACCCCAGATGTGAGTGATCTTATTAAGCAGCCTTACAGAATCGTTAGAATAATTGAAAGCTGATTGTATAATTTTTGGTTTCACAGTGGGCAAGTTCACCCTGATACAGTGTGACAGCCTGTTAGGAAAATATGAAGAGCTTTATAACTTGGAATCTTTTGTCATTTTCCCTCCACTTTTAACTAAATTAGTTTTGCAGTGCATCAGGATTTAGACTGTGATTCAGTGCATTAACTTATCCCCATACTGCTTTGATTGAGCAGCAAAGCATCCATTACCAATGCCATATCCAAAGTGACGTTTCCATACAGACTGCCTGCTGTTTCATTCATAACCACAAAGCAGCCTGAAATGACTTTACTTCTTTTTACAACTTGCAAGGAGTTAATGGACTGTGCTGGCCCCCTGCCAAAACCTTTAAGAAACTTTATTAATGTGTTATGAGGCTGGGACACCATAGTGCGGGATTTTATTGGTTATTCCTTTTAATGAATAAAAATATGTATGCACAATTAAAACCATGTTTTCAAGCAATTGCCTTCTAGTAAATGTTAAGTCTTTGACAGTAATATTCTTAATGTTTGCTAATCACATTTTTGTCCTTTTCTTTTCATAATCTAAAACTTTGCACTGCAAGAATATTATATTTTTATTGTGAATGTTCCCTTTAGCACAAGCCCCACCTTTAGCCCATTCTTCTGATGCAGAGAAAGAAGCATTGAGGTCTGCTGGTTGGACTTTACTGTGTCCCTACAAATGAGCCATTGCAGAATATGATGAGAAAGACTGTGAAGACTATATTGCTATGGAAGTGCAGGCAGCTTGTACACAGTATGTAACATATGAAGAGCTAGCGTAGTGTACCTAGCTTCAAAATTAATGCCAGAAGTCATCTTCTGGTAGACCAGTTGTCTGATGTGATTTCAGTGTAATTTTGCAAACATTTCATCTAAATGCAATGGAATTAGTTTCTGTTACACATTTTTAAAATTCAGAATTCACTCAGGCAACGAAGTAGATATGACTAGGTAAAACTCAACAGTTTCTAATTGCTGGGAACAAGAACAGAGATGTTTCATTGCACAAAGACGTGTGAACTCTTTTTAAAAATAAGGTAGTTTCCTTACTTTTCCTTCCATTATTCAAAAATAAAAATGATCTCTTACAGTCATTGTTCACTGAGAAGCATCCCAATTTTCATTCCCTTGATGCTTTTCTCTAAAACTTGTAAATGCTATCAGAGAAATAGAATAATCATAGCTTTAATGAAGATAACAATAGGAAATAGAGAAAGAAATGTGGAAGCGAAATTCAGTAGGTGATGGAATGAAGAGTTATTAGCAAAGCAGAAAGTTTAAATAAAAATGCCTCAGTCTGTGTAAATAGTTTACTATATTAGCACATGTTGACAACAATTAAGTTGGCATAAAAATTTCCATTCTGTCTTCAGACTTCTTGTTTAGACTGTAAATTTTCAAGCTTGCTCCTTTAGAAAGCAGTTGTGCTTTGCACATAATTTGAGCAAAAAATATGACAGTGGTTTGCATGTATGAGACTCATAAAGTATATTCTTTCTTGCTGTAAAAATAAAAAGATCTTGTGATTTTCATTTACACCGTTCACCTGGGAAGAATACCTGGAGATAGAAAAAGTAGTACTTGCTGGGGAAATGACCTTTACTGAACAGCGCTGCAGTGATTATTTTGGGTTTTGTGGTGGTGTGCAAGTGTTTTCCTAGGAATAGTAATTCAGAATCTGGGGAGTAGTTCAACCTGGGTCCCTCCTCCCTTGAACCTCTGATGGTCTACTCAAGAGCTGAAGAACTGCCTAGGGTTGATAGGCCTGACACCACTAAAGATGGCCACGAGCATCTGTAGTTAGTGAGCAAAACTCGCAAGGAGATGCTTCATTGTGTAGATGATCTACAGTTGAAGATCTGGACTCAGGAATACGTTTTCCAGGTAAAATGGAAGCATCCTCATGCAAATAGAGACTCTATTTGCAAAATGAAGATTTTTGGGTTTTTTTTACATGCATGTTTGTGCGTAGGTACTTCATGGGTATCAGTACAGCCTGAATTTAGCTTCTTTCTGAGTTTATATAAAACTTTAATGCATGAACATTTAAGATATTACACTCATTTGGTGCAGAATATGAACAAAGGTTTACAAGAAGTTACATTGCATATGGCCTAGAGAGCTAAGAAAAAATTGTATTGCCAACACTGATTGTGACATCTTCACTTTCCAGCATCTGTCTGTATCACTTTTTTTTTTCCATACAGCTGTTGTATACTTCAGGCAAGACACATTAGAGATTTCTAGGTGTGCAGAATAAATAAATAATGCGTTGGTGCAAGAAGCAGAATTAACTTGTGATAACTTTTGCCTCCTCCTTTTTCAGAATCAAGTACACATTTGGACGTTCTCTTCCAACAGATTTTTATGGAATTTAGACCTAGCCATTAGCTAAGGAATGTGAATAAATAGAAAGTCTTACTCACAACACTTACGTAAAGCTGAAACGTCTGTAGTGATGCTCTCAATAGAAAAAATCCTTTGATTTTTCCTGTCTTGAAAATTCTCAGCAAAAGGAAAAGAATATAGGAGTAACTGTAAATAATAATAAAAAAATTATGCCTTCATCCTTCTTTCCTTTGAATACTACAGAAACCTAAGTGCCAGTGAACCAATTGGTAGGGGCCTTTCTAAATACGTAAGTGGAACTGCTAGGATACAAGGATGTTTCCTGCAGCATAAAAATTACAGCATGGTGTTTCTATATACAGTAAATAGAGTTTCACAATGATTTGAAACCTGGAAGAGTTAGAATTTGTTCACTTTCTTTTTAGCAAATGTGTTGTCAGGAGCATGCAGAACCCAGGGACTGGGGATGAGATCTCTTTTTCTTACTTCTTACAGCACTAAAGTGCTGAGTTACATGCAAATATATACTAGTCTTTATCCTGGGTTGCTCTCCTGGTATCAGACTGGTCAGACAAAGTGAGGCCCTGGAATTTTAGCTTCAGCAGGCTGTTCTTACACGGCAATTTTTTGTCTTTAATAAATCAAGAGACATGTATTCTTGAGCATTTATATTATTTCTTTCAGTCTAGCTAGGTAGAAAGGGAAAGTTTTGGGATTCCCAGTAAACTAAGCAGTTGGTGCTTCCATGGAGGAAAACAGCCTGTATTTGTTTAGTGTTGTAGCTGAAAGTGCCATGTTAACCCAGCGAGGAAGAGAAATGGGGAACAGGTAGATATTTATTTTTAAAATACACGTGTGCATTCGAAAGGAAGAAGAGTGACATGATATTCACAGAATGAAGCTTCATCTGTAGAGGCTGTAAGCAGCCGATAAGATACACAAAGTGACATAATTTTGTGAGGATGTTTTACATACAGGATATTAGCCATGGCAGATTCTTTGGGAAATAGAGGTGACAAAGATGTTCCTGTGCATACCTGACTGATAAAATACCTCAAACATAATCCCTTGAGAGTTTTGTTTTATCTGTTATTTCTTTTTGGTAGAGAGCAGTTTAAAGGTGCACTTATTAAATATTAATGGAAGAGAGACCAATTGAAATTGTATGCCGATGCAGTCCCCGTGCTCTTTGGAACCTTAACCCTAGCTCACTGGTACTTTACAAGGACATCAGCATTACATAGCTGCGTGACTTTGACCCTGATTACTAATTAAACACAGGCTGAAAGTCACTTAATTCTGAAGCCTTTTGAATGGACAGAACTATCACAGTGAGTGTCCTTTATGTTTACAGGGACAAAGATTTGCTCAACAGAATAGAAAGGAATAAAAATGAAATAAAAGTGATATAAATAATTGACTGGGTTCAATCTGAAGTTTTCTGATGCAGCAGGGTGGCTGTAGACAATAAGCAGTTCATGGATCAGTTGACTAGCATTTTCATAAAAAACTGCTGTTCAGATGTTATTATATAATGGTAGTTGATAGGGAGGCTTAGGACAGTAAATAGGCAGGGACAGCACCCACAAGACAAGCTTTGTATTCACTTAGTGTCCATAAGGTTGTGGTTCTTCTACTAATGGACTATTTTCTTCTGATGTGGACACGTCCTATTTTCTTTTTTAATTCCAAGTTATGATAAAATGCCTGTAGAGTTGTGTTTTTTAAAGGCAGTTCTGTAGAAACATCATGACACACCCAAGTGTCACCTGCCATTACCCAAAGCACCAGGTCTACCTGGGACTCTAGGGCAACTGTTTGGTGAGCAGTAAGACAGCAGTGGTCTCAGCGAAGGCTTGAAATGCCTCTGCTTCAGTTGTGGTCAGGTGTGGTTACAGCACGGTGAGCAGGCCTAAGGAATCTTTTACTTATATTTGGTTTGACAACAGACAAGATGAAAGAGTACTCTCCCGTCCTCACTATTTAGTCCCAGGACAGAATAGCTGAGGTTTCCTGGTTCTGGTCAAGGGTGGGGTAGCTTGGACATCCCTCTTGAACTGAATATGGAGAGGCTGGTGCAACAGAGGCTTGAGATGCGTGGAAGGGTTTAGTACGTTTTGCTGGTTGCTTTGAAAAGAGAGAGATTTTCTTTAAAAGTGAGCAGAATCAATCAATGCAAAGGAGGTATCGGGCACCTGGGACCTCTCTGGTGCCTTGCGACTGAGGGCAGAATAACTGTGCTTTGCATAAGTCCCAGTGCATGTGCTCCTGGCACAGGGGAAGCGTATGACGATCTATGCGTAACTTAAAACAATAAAATCATGCTTGCCTTCAGGAAACCCCTCCTTCCACCTTTTTCCCACTTGTGGGATGCTTGGAGCCGTCCGTGTGCCTGCCCACCCACCACCATGCACGGTGTTCTGGTGAGCCTGGAGTGGCCAGCCTGCGGTGCCAGGTCATGCGCTGGTCTGGAAACCCGGCTCCTTGCCTCATTTGAAACAATCAGGTGGTTTTAAAACGAGCTTTGGCTTTTGCCCTTCACACAGGACGACACTAGGTCGACGACATTTCAGGATAACTGTTTGGCAGCCATTTTAGATACTGCCTGCGCTGAGAGCTCTCTGGCTGCCAAAAATTGCAGACACTGTGTGCCAAAACACTCTTGGCAGTAGAGATAAACTTTGCAGAGATACACAGTCCAGAAATATCTTATAATTACAAAGCACAGGGGGCAGAATGTTTTTACAATACAGCTGTGCTAATGTAAACATTTAATTTGGCAGCCTTCTCCACCCACTTTTCAATTAGCTGGGTTTATGCAGATACTTTAGGTCTGCAATAAACTTTATTGCTACTTCTCTTAGAGTACAGTTTATGAAACACAGATTTGAAGTATTTTGGGGGCTTTCTATCCATTTAGCAAGGCACATTGAAAATGTTAGGCTGTCATAAAGGGAAGTGTCAATTCCTGTTTTAAAATGCCTTAGCTCTGGCTTCAGTAAAAGCCTTTGCTTTAAAAGTATATTTTAATTGGGGCCTGTCTCCTTTGGTTTCTCCCAAAGCAAGTAACAGGATATTAATAGAAAGAAGTGAAATCACTTAAAGAGCTACAAAAGGACATTTGTGCTCGTGATCATTAGAAAAGACAAATGTTCCCGGCATTGCAGAATAGTGCTACAGAGAACAGCTCTGAACAGCAGTTCTTACGAATATAATTGCAATAATTGTGTGATATCTGCGGTAATTGTTCTTACAGAGTAAAAGAAAAATAATTTCCAATCACAAGCATTATTCAGCCTTACATGGCAAAAGCAGCCAAAGATCCTTTTCTACAAGTTTCGAAATGCTGGAGGTTACAGTATTTTATAATGAGATGAGTTAATTGACTTTGTGAAACTGGTTAATGTTTTATAATATAAGAATACATTTTAGATAACATCTTTCTACTCACTGTGAACTACATTAAAGTAACTATCTCTAATTCCTTTTGCATTTTGTGGGAAAGAGAAGCTTTGATGTGACTTTGAGAGGCTGAAATGCTGCGTCCTTCCTCACAGCCAGGACCTCCCAAGTGCTGTGAGGGACTGCACCGCGCCAGAGGGACCATCCCCGGTGTGGACAGCTCTGTGTCCAGGGTTGATCCAAAGCATAGTTAGCACAGCCACAGAATTGGTTTAGCACGTCCTCTGGGGATAACAGGCTTCAGGATTCAAAGGATCAGTTCAGTTTGGACAAGCTGAGGAGTAGGAAAGATTGTATTTTTTTTGAAAGTATGTTGAGACTTCTTTAGTTGTGGAACTTGCACTAGCATCCAAGAAACTGCTATCTTGCCTGCTTTCATTTTGGCATTTGTATTTCCAGGCCAAGCCACTCATCACTGTTGATAATTATGCAGTAGCAGAAGCAGCAGAAGAAAGTCTGTTGGTAGTTCCACGGCAGTCGAGGTGATGGTCTCTGCCCCGCAGAGTGTTTGGCTCTGGTTTGCACATGTGTGGGGCCCGGAGGTGGTGGCGAGGCAGGGTGATGGCTGGCAAAGGGCACCAAAGTGTCTTCACATGCCTTTCCTGCTGACATGTAGGAACTTGTTGGGGACTGGGTGAAGGATTTTTTCTTTCAACTTCAAGGGAGGGAAGGAAGAAGTGGAAGTGACAATGTTTGTGACCATTGCTGACAGCATCGTTTACCAGGAGGTTTTTGGATGTGTTATGGCCCGAAAGCAAGCGAGGGAAATTAACAACTTCAGTTTTTAATGAATTTCAGAAAGTTTGATTGTAAATGTGAATGAAGGGCCAGCAGAAAAGCAGGAGCTTCTTCCAACTAATTTGCCCATTCCTAATTTTCACTGAAGTGAATTAATCTTAAATACTGTTTTTTAAAAAGTATATTTACTTTTTTATAGCAGACATCAAATGACTGTGATTAGGTTAATAAGTGCTAAAGCATAACAACAGAGATATATTAAAAAGCTAATTGAAGAAAGTCAGCAAAAGCAGATATTAAAGTACTAACAACGTAAGCTAGGGTTGTAAGGGTAATTCTGCCTCTGTAACCTGTTGGGTTGTAAAGATTGGCTGTGAGGAAGGGAATATAGTTTATGGTGGGACCCCACACAACTGATTATTGCAGGAATTCAGAATATCTTCTTGTGCCTCCTGATCACAAGACATTTTCTTAGACTCCTACTGTAGCAAGTGATAATTACTTTTAATTGATTGTCTCCTTACTCTTTCTACCAATCAATCAATTAATCTTGATAAATCAGAATTATCTAGCTGTTTTTCTTAAATATTGTTCTCTTAATTAGGAGCACAGTTATTCAACATTGTTGGTATGATTAGAGTGTAAGTACAGCAGAGAGCAGGGTGCTTTTAGGAATAAAATGAAACTTTTTAATAGACTTTGGTCATTTCATGAGCAATAAAAATTCACTTTGGTGGCGAAGGACCTCATGAGCGAGATCCTTATTCTCTCTTTATTTGCCACAGAAGTCATGAGGATGCTGATTACAGCACATAGGTAAAATCAGCATTTTAAAAAACGATGCTTTGTAATTTATTGGTGTTCTTAAATTAAAATGGATTGTCAGGATAGTAAAAGCCTGGCCACAGGAAGGAAAGATCTGAAAGGCAGAAGTGAGAAATGCATTCTACACCTATAGAGAGATTATCAGTCACCATCAACAACACTAATTTAATGGATAACTGATAAATAAAGATCTGTATAAACTGCAGTCCCCATCTCTCTTCCCAAGGCTTTACAGGAGCACGAGTGATATTTGGGAAGGAAATAGCTCTTATATTTTGTCTGCCAATAAGCCTCCTAAACAGCTGGATTTGGGACAAGGCTGTTTTGTACCGCTCTGGGAGAGCAAGGTCCCTGTGAGGCTGCTGGGGGTGTCCTGTGCATAAGCCAAGCTCCATGTCCGCCAGGGAACTGGGCCTTCCTGGGGAGTGGAACAGCATGTACCATGCTTTGCCATGTCCGCTTTGGAATCTGTGGTCTGCTGTAAGTGCAAGGAGCCTTGACTGACTGATGCAGGAAACGTCTTTGGCGTTCCTCTGTCCACCCGTGCTGGCAGTGTCGATGTCCTAGGAGTCCCCATATCTGCAGTCTGCAGAGCACAGTACCGGGGGAGACCCACCTGGTCCTGCACCTGGGCTGGGGACGGTACCTGCAGCAAAGCCGCAAGCCGCACCCCCACCATTCAGGGGGCTGGGAGGATGCAGAGGTGGCCCACAGCCACCTTTACCCAAAGCCCTTCTCTCATCCCAGATCACGAGTTCAAAGCTGGATGTTTACCTCAAGTTTGGGCAAACGCTGGAAGCCAAGTAGTCCTGCTCAACCAAAGTGGCAAGAATTAAAAAAATATTTTCAAAGGGGTAAATGTGGTTTGGCGCAATTGACCCTGCTCCTGCATATCCTGGCGGGTGCGTGAAAGCTTGGATGCCCAGGAGTGGGGACTGGGGGCAGAAAATGAGTGTGTGTGGTGGGAATCACCTGCTCTGGCATTATCTTAGAGGATTTTTTAGAAAGATCCTGAAAGCTGGTACGCATGTAGTGGCAGCAAGCTTTTAACCTGCCAGCACTCACATGGTAGTAACAAAGCTGTGTCAGTTCTTTAGGAAACACATAAACAAGGGCAAATGAAGTATTCCCCTGTACAGCAGAAGACAGTTTAAATAGATTAGGCTCTGGCATAGCACTTAAGTTTATCAGGCATTTAGTGTTTAGGATGTACAATACAGCCGTATGTGACTTGCCAACTATCTGGGCTTCCCCCACTGTTTCTGGTTTGGCAACGATGTGGTTTTTCACCCTGCTGCAATGCTGACTGCCAAGGAGACATGGCCAGCTTTCTGCTTCCTGTCTTCCTCTTTGTCCTGGCTTGGCCTGCACTCCGCCTGCCAAGTCACAGATGCCAAAAGCTTATACAAAAAGGTCAAACAACTAAGGCTTAAAATCACCTATGCCAACATTTGTATTTTCTTTCTGTTCTTCAGCATTCGGCTAAATGGAAAGTACACAGCACTTAGCTGAGACGGGAATACAGAGACATTTTTGACAATGGGAGTGAATGGATTGCAGTTTTGCAAACTGCTCACAGAGGCAGTGAACACTGAACATTTTAAGAGGAATTCCAAGCAAAGCTTAGTGAAATGTGAAGTGATAAAGATCTATAATAACCTTTTTTGTGGATTTATCCCTCTCCTCTCCCCCACCCAGTTTGTTTTTGCGTACTGCTGCAGTTCTGCTGTACTGGGGAGTCAAGTTCCTTTGGAATTTAGTATTACACTTTGCAGTTACATCTACAGCTAAATTAATATCTGTGACCCTTAAGCTTAAGGTAATATTTATAACTGGGACATTCTGATAATAAGTAGATAGCTGTTCAGAACCTAAACTTCACCAGCATAAATCTTAAAACTCCTGAACAGTTTTGTCTCTTTTTTTTGCCAGACAGAATTTGTTCACCTGATTTAGGTTCAGCTTCTCTCTACCTTGTGAAGTTGAAGCAGGAAAATACATATACCGTTGCTATTTCTGTAATGTTTCTTACCATGACTATGATATTCACCTAATGCTTTAATCTCCTGGTTGTTGAATAAATACTAAGGCTGATAATAGTAGCCATAAATGCAGCATGACTGTTGGCCCTAAGCTGTAAAATTTCGTGATTGTAGGGGAAGTCTTCTGTACAGATGATTTGTCAAAGCCCAGGTTGCAAAGCACAGCTTTGTATTTCAGTCAGTCTTCAAAAGAGACTATTCACTTTATTCATCATCTGCTCAGCCTCTCCCCTACCTTGTACACCTTTAAAGAGAGGGAGTTTCTTTAAGGTAGCAGCAACAAGCAAGAGAAAACAGATGAAAATCCTTTTAGCAACAGGCCCCTTTATAACAAACAGCATGTGATTATCTGTCTCTTATTCAGTTAGAAACTGTACAGTTCTTGATGGTTTTAGTTTAACTACAGATATTTTCCTGGACAATGAGAAGGTTGCAGGGTTGAGGCATATTCCCAGGTGTATGGTGGTGGCAGGAGGAAAGTAGAGAGATTGCAAAGAGAAGGTAAGGAAAGAGTTTGTTGTTGGTTGTTTTTTTCATTCATACAGATGGTTGCAAGTTATCTTAAAGTAAATCTTTAACAATTTCATATACCGTGTTATTCCAAAAGTTAATTATAGACCTAGACTTTGGAAAAAAGGGCTGCCAATGCCATTAATGGAATAACAGTGAGCTTCCTAGAGTCAGGTGTTGCTTGTGGACAACCACTTCTAACTCCACACATGCAAAGCCACATACTCTGAATTCATTGCATACCAGGCAGTAATTTACTCACATGTACGCCCTCTGCTCTTACTAATGCAAGAGAAGAATCCTCTGTAAGTGTGGATGGCAACTTGTCTGTTCTGAAGGTGACTTGTCTCAGTCCTTCCAGCTGTGCTTCGCTGGGTTGTGATTTGAACACCGCTAACTATATTTGCCCCCTAACCAGAGAGCATTAGTAGTGGTGAAGGAGTTGAGCAGTGATGCAGCTTTGTTTCTTTGTTGGTTAATGTTTTGGATGTTCTTCAGCGACAGGGTGGGGACAGTAATTTTCTCAGGTACCTGAAAGTGAAACATCACTGCAGAGATTTCACAGAGCTTGACTTTGTGGAGTATTTCAGGAAGCTTTCTCCTGGGAATGCCTGGAATCAGCAAGATGATCTTGATTGCTGTTGTTTATTTTGTGACCTCAAAAATTGACAAATTTGCAGAAGGAAGGACTGTGGGTATGCTTATGTGTGAACAAGAACAAAATTCAGTTTTAAATATTGTCCCTTGCAAGCCCTCAACCTTGAATTTATTGTTAGCAGGGACTGAACATAGGTAATCATCCAAGGGTCTTCAGCCTGTACAGGTTGTTAAAATTGGCCTGCAATCCCTGTGCAAAGGAGATGGTCTTTCCTAAGAGGCACAAACTTCATTTTCACAGATTTCTAGACAATAATGAGTTTGTTGTTTGGACTAAGAATTTAGCTTGGCTTTCTAATGGTTTAAAACATTCCAATCTTGGCCATTAGTCTGCAAATGATGTTGAGAGAACATATTTCAGCAGTCTATGAGAACACTTAAATGAAGTATGGAAATATAGGAAAGAAGTATTTTTTAACAGATAGTCCAGATGTGTCAATTTACTGTGGTTCTCCCCTGCGAATCTCATGGAAAGATATGGTCCAGAGAATTTCCCTTGTTGTGCCCCAAAATCACAGCACTTCTTTTTAATGCCTCACTGCTTAATAAATGTTATTTCCTAACAAGTGATTTTTATTATGTATGTTTAGCCTAGTCTTTTTTTTTTAATGCTGCAACATACTGATTATGTTTTTTGTATCTACTGATTATTAATATGGACTTATGCTAATAAATTTAGGAAGGCAGCTATCATTTTGGTGCTGACACATGCCTTTGCTCAGAGATCCTCATGTGGTTGCCTATAATCTGCATGAAACTAATGTTAGGCTGTGGTGTGTAGTTTGAAATAGTATAGGTGAGAGCTGCGCAGAGATGCCCAAACTTGCTGTGACGGAGCCAACTTGTGTATGGGAAACAGTGTAGGCTTGCAAGCTCGACAGGCTTCCTAGATCCATGTTTTCTGGGCTGTCTTCTATATACATGCGCATGCTGTCGAACAAACTGTGGTAACCTGTAGACTAAACTTAGTATAAAGCTTTAGTTTTATTCTTATTGTCATGGCAATCTGTCTTCATGTGCGGTTTGCATCTCCTGAATACTCACGTCATGCTGTTGTCAATAGCTGTGCATATGGAAGTGATTTGATTGTTCATTTGATTAAAGTAGCAGAAAGGGGCCATACAGTAACATTAGCGTGTCCTGGGGGGGCGTGGGGCTTTAAACCTGGAGCAGACAAACTGGCTTGATATGGAGCGTGTTTTAACTTTGTTAAATGAACTTAATTTTGAACTATTGTGTATGCAGGAAGGCTAATGCCAGAATCACTTCAGAAAAATTGGCCAGAAAAATGTGCTGCTGTGTTCTTGGTTTCCGGCGGTTGCTTTGCAGCCCTGACGTTGCCTCTTGTGGGTCACACACCCTGGTTCTTGTTCTGCCCTGATGTGTGGAATTGCATCGGTACCAGCGAGCAGAAGAGCATCATGTGAAAAGTGCACATTGCACTGGGACAGCTTCGGGTTGGAGGGGGTTTGAGACAAGCTGGGGGTAGGCTGACGAGCGGCTTCTTAGCATGGCTGCATCCTGGGATCAGTGCCTTTTCCTTCTTTTTTTTTTGGTGTTATTTGTCTCGGTTTCTGTTCTTCAAGTGTGAGGTGTGACTAGTGGGCCCTCTGCAATGCTTGCCTGTCAGTCACACCTACTGGGTGGAGAAGCACAGCCCTAGGCCAAGGTGAATTTCATGAGAGAACTGGATTTTCTCATGTTCTTGCCATTACTGATATCATACCACTGTCCTGAAAAGGCCCTATTGTTCGTGTTTCGCTTTTAAGTAGGCATTAAAGGGATACCGTTCTTAGTCAGATGTACAGCATCTCCTGGAAAACTGCGTGAAAATGTAAAAAAATTTTGGGGTTTCAGGGATTTACTTGCTATAGCTGTTCATAAGGGTAAAGATTATTGTTTAACCAGCCAATTGGTTTCATTTGCATGTCAATCCAAATTTTAACAACTGTGTGGAAACCTGAACTACTGAAAGACAGACTGATCTGAATGAAGTTGAGTCTTGGCATTGCATGCTTTTCCAAATTCACATTAAGTTGCTCAAGCAGCACAGACAGATTGACTTTGCACTGCTCTGAAGTGTTGGCAGCCACCACAATGAAAGGAAAGCGGTAAGAATGTTTTCTCAGACACACACAAGGTGTGTCTGTGTTTGTGGAGGGCAGGGAGGTACAGGCAGAAGGGAGGAAGGTAAGGCAAAATCTGAGAAGTTCCCAGGTTTCCGTGAAAGTATTGTCATTTGCTCAAAAATTAGTCATAAAAGAGTATACTGTAATTACAGCACATACACCCGAACTCTTGTGCAGTGTGCGGTGTCTCATCCGACTCTTTCAGGTCAAGTGAATTTAACCGATTTGTCCAGGAAAAATGCAGTGCAGAGCTGTCAAAGTGCTCGAATACGTGTAAGCAGATGCTGAACTGAACCTTGAACCTTCTAGGTGGATGCAAAAGGGGGAAAATGATTAGCATTGTTCCCAGAGGAAGGACAGTGCAGGTATTAAGTTGCTATCTTTTGCTATGAAGTTTGTAGAAAAATCTGAAGTATTGCTGTAAGGAATGCTTTTGTGAAGGTGCTGTTGTTCACATTTATTCCTGTTCTTTCAGTCATGCACTGGAGAGTTAACATGTTTAACTCCTTAGGCTTTTCCCTCTACAAAGCCCCAAAAGCTGGTCTGTAAGATAACCCTGAAGCTATATGCGTTTATAATTCCAGCACACACGCATGCGCACAGATATATGAATGTGCAAACTTATTGAAATGGAAAGGACTGTTTGGATTAAATGTTATCTTATATCTTTAGCCAGCAGAAAACTATTTTTTTAAGTAAAAAAGGGCCTTTGATAAGGATGTAATTCCTGCGTATTGAATGTCTGTGGTTACTCATTCTGGCTTCATGTCTTGAAGCTGCTGTGTGGTGCAACCTCGTCTCCTCTTTGCCACAAACTGAAACTCGAATTTCTGTTGTATTTTCGGTAGACTTGTATAAGATTTTTTAGCTCCAAATACTTTTTTTTTACAGCTGCAGACCAAATCAGACTTGATAGATTTCTCAAGGTCCTGCTGTGCTGGAACAGCAGTAAGAAAATAAACCCTAGAAACTTCGGCTAGTTAAATAATTTTCATGGCTCTGGCAAGTTACCAGGTGCAGTAAGAATTAGTTTGATTTGAGTTTTTTAGTTTGTGGGTTTTTTTTTTTTTATTCATAATTAACACTCATTTTTGCCTCATGCAAACCAAAAATCCAGTAAGCAATAATAATAAATTTGAATCCATACATCTGTTTTTTTAGATAAAAAGTAGTATCCTCATATCCTTTTTCCAAGTATGTAATACCCTTAGGTACTACAAGAACGTGTGCCAGCTTTAGCAAGAAAATTGAAATGGAAAGAGTGAAAGCTGCCTCTGCTGTATACTGAACCAGCAAGCATATTTTAAAATCTTGGTTGCAGAACTGCAGTTGGTATTGTACCTATGTCAGGGAATTTCACCTACACAGATGATGCTAATACATTAGAAATTAATAGAAATGAGGGATGTGCTGATCTGTAATATACAGTGAAAGTTACAGAATTACACAACAGGTGCTCCCAAGTGCTATTAGCCACAAGATGAGAGAATGGTTTTGGGAAGGCACAAATGAACATGATCAGACAGGATTTGATGGGGTTTTTTTAGCTTTTGACCAACACGACTGAAACAGCAGTACTGTTGCTAATAGGGAGACAGGGATTCTGTGGGAAAAATGCTCTCTAAAATTGCTTTGTTTAAAATTTGAAAGACAAGGTTTAAACCAGGTTAGTTCTTCTTTGGTTATATGCTTTAAAAAAAATTCCTTGCATTTTTTTGCAGAACATCCCTGCCCAAATCCAAAACTGGGTTAGTCATATATTTCTGTGGGTTAGTTGGTTCTGCATTAGAAGTTCTCCTGTGGCACATCTTATGATTAGGTACTTCAAATTTTTATCTACTGTAAAATGTGAAAGTAGACAGAAAATCAATGCATTGATCAGAATTTTTTTTTGATCACTGTTGCTTCAGTACTCTATACATTATCTCTTCTCATTATTTATTTATTACCAATTTACATATGCTGAAAAGTAAACATGGTGGCTGTGAGCACACATGCAGTTCCAGTCAGGTTTATGAACCATGGGTATGAATAGGTAGGGTGATTTATCTTAGCCAGTCCTTATACATTACCTACTTAGTGCCCACTGATAGATTTAATCTTTCTTTTGTCACTGTTAGTTTTTTTAATACTATGTGTGGGGGACTATGGACAGCAAAATGGTACATATTTTGTCTATGAATTTTTAGATTATAGCAGATGGAATTAAATCCACTTTAAAAAGAATACAGTAACATAACCTACAAATTATGTGTGTATACTGTCATTTGAGATACTGCTTTCGCAAATATGATCTATGACAAAAGCCGTGTTACCTAAGGATACACAGAACTATGGCATTCCTTATACTCCATCTCTGTTAGATTTAAATTAATCCCAGTGTTTCAAAATTGCACATAGCATCAACTGATGAGCTGAACATAAGAAATACTTGGCAGTGTATAGAGAGTAGTTGAAAAAAACCCAGCCCAACCAACCAACCAACCAAAACCAAACCGTCACTTTTCTGGGGTTTGTTCTTGGTATATTCCATATTCTTTATGCTAAAGGTCATGTTTTACCACTAGTCATAAATATGAAATTAGTTGAAATGAAAACATAGTTGTGCTAGCATTGTGGACCATAGATCAAAAGTAAGAATAATTAAAAAGTTATACTTATATAGTATGACAGTTAGTTACAGTATTTAGAAACACTACAATGATGCTGACATTGTCAGATCATTAGGCCTTTTCCCTCCTGTTTCAGAGTAAACATTAATTTTGTTTTGAGCTCCTAAACACAGTTATGTTTACTGGCAGAGGTATTACCTCGTGCTGTTCTTCGCTAGCTTGAAGAAATACTAAGCACTGCAGTGCTCTAGTGTAATTTTGGAGTCTCCATGATATTAAACCCCCAGCATTTTAGTTTAATTGCCGTTTATTTCCCCCAATTAGCGTATAGTGTGGTGGCATACTTAGCATTTTAGGAGATCTCTGTCTACAGAATAATAGAGAGGCCGTGTGAGCCTCTGCTAATGTTTGTAAATGACTTTGTGGGTTCTTTGTCAGGTCATGTTTTAGACTCTCGAAGTGGCATGTGATTGTAACTTTCTGAAAGGCTGAAGAATCTGGCTTTTATTACTGTATGTTTTAGTGAAGGATGCAATGCACTTGGAAGAATAAATGCAGTCCTATCCTACAGCATTTGTTGAACTATGGTTTCTTATGTACTTTTAAACTGTAATTTACCATGAAGTGCCTCATCCAAAGCTTGCTGGAGCAACTTTTCATTGATTTCAGCAGCCTTTGGCAGTGATCCATATTGAACAAAACTGGGTTTTTTTCGTAGTCGTGTCATCATTATCCTGTGCCTAAAAATACTGCCTTGTGTAGTGGAAATGCGTATCACTGGACACTTTTTGCTTTACTGCCCTAAAATGCAAGAGAAAATGAAATCCTGACTACATGGGAGTCAGTAGTAAAATCCACGTTGACTTCCATGAAACCAGGATCTGCGCAGAAGTTCTTAGTAATATACATTGCATGAAGGTGAGGGTCAACATTTGTCTTTCACAACATGATGAAGTGGCCAGTTTATTAATTGTCTGAAGGTATTTGCAAGCAAATCCCTGTTCTTTACATGCAAATACAAACTTTTTCATTAATATGGTCTATCATATAATTTCCTTTTTCTCTAAACACCCAAATAATTCTTGACTGTGTTCTGCCTTTTGCTTTTCATGTTCTGAAGATTCCGCAATAAAAACCCTTTATGATACACACCTTAATGTAAAAGCTTTCTTGGTTTTCAAGAACAACTTCTCAGTGTTGCTGACTGTAGATAGTATCCACAGTATCTTCCAGATGGATAAAATTAAGCATTCATATCTCATCCTTTCTTACTGAATCCAGCAAGTTTTGGAAAGAAACTTCATTCTTTCACATTCGTCCACATGTGGCAAGATACCTATGTAAATCTTTTCTTAACGTACATGTCAAAAAAAAGCTCAGTTAATATTATGAAGTATGGGAAGCATTTGTTTCAGGTCATGAAAAAATATAGCCCTTTTCTTAACTTAAAAACGTGCGTGTGTATGCATGCATGTGTGCATACATATGTATAATATACGTGTATATTCCGTGCACAACTTCTCTTATAACACAGCTGGGATAAGTTGTTCAGTTTTCAAAATGAGCAACATATGGTCTTCATAAATTGTATAAGAAATATTTTGAATAAATAAGTGTTGTGATTTATTTTACATAAACAAATACGGGAATTTAAAAAGATAAATCTGTGCATGGGACATAAAGCTGAAAAGCTGACTATGCTTATTGCTATTTTGGTTCCGGTAAGTGCTTCTAGGTCCTTGAATTTCTTTCAACTATATAAAAACTGGATTTACTCCCAGAGCTCCACTTCTTAACTAGGGCAGTTTAAAAACTAAACAAGGGCTGAGTCAGTTAATTAATTTAAATGAGATTACAAATCAGAAACACATTACGTAATGTTGATTTAATTACCATTTTTTATTTACCTAATTAAAACACTCTGAAGAAAAGTTAGCAGTCTGGACAATGGCCGGCTGGGTGACTTGGCAGCCACCAATCTGAGTTGCTCATGGGGAGGTGAAGTGGGGGCCTGCCGTGGCTTGTCTGTGGTGGGGGGGCACAGGGGAGCGGAATTTGAATGCACCTCTTATCAATAGCAACCAGGACTGTTACTTCAGTGTCGCTTAAGAGCCTTGGCACATAGGTTTCTTTGGTATGATTCCTTAAATTTGTGGAAACCAGGTCTGTAAATGGACCAAAGCTAATGATACCTCTTCAGAAAATGGGAGGATGCCACGGGGCCTCTGCAAGGTGAGCAACAAGCAGTCTTTCCTTGTATGGCCAACAGGGTTTGACAGTGCAGTGTTGTGCGGGAGCCGTCCCACTGCCCCATGACTTACACCTAAATGTCTAACTTCAGTTGTCTACACTGCTCGTTTACCACCAGTTGTATGAATACCAAGCACATTAAAAACCTGTAGGGGCTAGTGCCTTGTATACTTATTCAGTGCAACAGCATTGAGCTAGATAGCAGTCTTTGTGAACACAGAGGGGTTCCTTGCAGAATAAGGGTAGTAGAATGACATTTTAAAAAGAAGTCACTGCTTCTATGTTGTGGAGGGTTTCAGTCTGTGTGTCATGAATGCATATTGCTAACGGAATATATGCTGTTGGGAAAAGAAGTGAGACTTCGTCCTGCAAACATGACCGTGTCACGGTGAAGCCCTACTTATTTTTTGAGATGCTGCTTCCTCCTTGTGTGAACTGTGATTCATACTATATGTCTTCAGGGATATAGGATCATAGAATCATTTAGGTTGGAAAAGACCCTTAAGATCATCAATTTCAACTGTAAACTGAACACTGCCAAGTCTGCCACTAAACCATGTCCCTAAGCACCATGTCTACAACATGTCTCCTAAATACCTCCAGGGATGGTTACTCAACCACTTCACTGGTCAGCCAATGCTAGACAACCCTTTTGGTGCAGGAATTTTTTGTAATGTCCAATCTAAACCTCCCCTGGTGCAAGTTGAGGCCATTTCCTCTCATCCTACTGCTTGTTACTTGGGAGGAGAGGCCAACATCCATCACGCTACGACCTCCTTTCAGGTAGCTGTAGAGAATAAGATGATCTCCCTTCCGCCTCCATTTCTCCAGGCTAAACAGCCCCAGTTCCCTCAGCCGATCCTCACAGGACTAGCAAAGAAGGTGGTGGGGGTGAACATTTTATCATACAAATTCAGTTAGCCAAAATTTTTTTGGGAAGTATTTCCCTTAAATGCAGTGATCTATGAAAATATGAAAAGCAAATCCCCCCCACACCCCCTGGTTAACATACTTACAAAAACACGGGTGACGCTTGCACCAATTACTTTTCTGTGTTTGTGGAATAATTTCAGCAAATACTTATTGCAATAAAACACTTTTAGCTTGTTTATATCATAAACAAACTGTCATATCACTAGAGGTGGTGTGAATATTGCTCATAAAATTGTACAATAATTCCAGGTCATGAGATATAGCAATGGTATGCAATGAAAGATGTTGCTTTTGCAAAGTGCAATAGTTAGAAGTATTTGGGAAATTTATCAGCCGAATCAGTTGGTTTGGCAAGGTAAAATTAGGCAGTAGAAGGTAAAAGTGTAGTAAAATTAGGAAATTAATAATTAATGGTAGTGATTTAAAGTACACAGATGAAACTGTTTATCTATTCACTTTGTGGATTTTTGCTGATCAAGTTATTTGCTTTGGAGGAGAGGGAGATATCTTGCTCCTCTGTTGCCATGAATGCTTTCCTACCATGGTGATGTTCTGAAAGTCTTTGAAAGATGAAGAGTTGATTTGGCAGGTGTTTTCCCCATGAGGACAGCCCAGCAGTGGAGCTGTGGCCCAGGGAGGCTGGGCCGTCTCCACCCTTGAGGGGTTTCATGCCCTGACTTTGTAAAGCCCTGAGCAGCTGAGTTTGATCCCACTGCTGAGCCTTCCCTGGGCAGGGGCTGGTGCTGGAGACCCCCACAGGTCCTCACCAGACTGGGGTGTCCTATGGTTTTCTGGAGTACAACCTTTTGCCTCAAGTTTGCAGGTGGCAGTGTAATCCTGAGGGATGACAGTTTGGGAGGCAGTTGTGATTCTTGTTCATGGCAGTGACTCTGTCAGTTGTCATGTCAGAAGCCGTATACATGTGTGAAGGCTTGGACAGCATCAAACTGATATTTACACGGTGCCACATCTTACTGGTCCTTTATCCTCCCCCATACCCAAATCATGGACTATCAAAGAACAAGGGTGTATTTATATGCTGGTGAATGATTAAATTAATGTCTGTCGGCTGAGATTATCAGAGTGCAAAGGCTGTCTCCTAGCCTGTGGCAAATGAAAAGTGAAATGTGTTCATTGAAAACACTAAGGAAGTTTATTTGATTAGTATGACACCTGTGGAGAATCTGCTTATTTCTAAGACGTGGCTCAAGAAAGTATTTTTTCTTCTTACGGATTCTTCATCTATTCATTGCCAACCTTCAATGTTATGCTAAAGCAGAGAGCTTTAAAATTAAATTTCCTTGTACAATATGGGGTGTAAAGGAGATGTAGCATAATTTACTTTTTAGAGACAGTATCCTGTGTCATCAGCTGGAAAAAGAAAGATTAGGCTGCTGTGGTGAGCAATCCTAAAAATCCCTCAGGAAGCTGATGAACAGCAGTGTGACTTTCTTGGCTTTTCTGGGGTGTGAGTCCTTCCTCCTGCAGCTGGTTGAAGGCAAGGTGGTGCAAAGGGAGGGAGCATCTTGTCCCTCACTGGATGGCAAACCATTAGCTGCTTTTTTTCCCCTCTGCCTTCTGAAGCCAAGAGCGACGTATCATGGCTGCACCTTTTTCCTAGCAGCAGGCCCCGACAGTCAGTTTTACTTAACTCTGGCTGCAGTGAGTTGCCTGCACTCACAGGGACTCATTGAGATTGACCCCTAGAAATGAAAGCATGGCAAACAATTCAATAGAAAACATACCAGCTTCTTGACTCATCCTTTCATACCATCTTCTAAAAGAAAGAGTAAATTGATACAGAGTTTCAATGTTCTGGTGGTAGCCATGCCAAATCATGGTAAATTATACATAAGTGTACCACAGTTACCTGAATATCTACCAGAAGAGAGTAAAGGCTGGCTTGAACCATGCTTGTATAAACTGTTCACCTGTGGGGCAATAACTTATCAAGGCATCGGCCACTGACTGTTGGAGGAGTCAGCACCAAGAAAAGAAAAGCTGGAGATATGCTCAGTGTAGTTGTGAGGTGCATGTGAAAGCCATTTCATGGAAAGGGTATGTGTAGGTGAGCTTTCGCTCTGTAACAAATACTGATAAGTACCTCTCAGATCTGTGTGGAAGAAGTTTCTCAAGAAAAGCACATTGATAGTAAAATTTGAGGTTTTTGAAACAAACAGAACCCCCCCCCAAAAAAAAAAAAAAAAGAGTATAAACTAAGGGAATTTGCAATTGGGAGCTACCTAAATCACAATATTGAAAATTTCAGTTTCATCACATTTGCATGAGAGGGTTTTATTTGCTACTGGTTGTATAGCTTTGCTTGCAACTTCTAGCTTAGGAATTTTTTTCTTTTTTTTAATGTGCTCAGAATTATTTGGTGGGAAAATTGAATCCAAAGCCAGGTAGACAGACAATGAGTCTGGTTTGTGTCTTGCTCCATCTCACTCGAAGAAAAGCCTGCAATTTTTAAATGCAGGGCTCATATTGTTAATTAATGATGTTGTGCAGATGAGTATAAAGAAAGATTTAAATTGTCTTAACATATCTTTTGCTTCTGTAGTTTCTGTGGCTTTCCAAAAATGCCTCTTACTCCCTCTTTTAGAAGGGCGTTGCTCCAGTATCTCTTTTCATTCCATGTTCTGCTTACAGATCAAGTTATTCATAGAGTTTATTCCTATAATGATCATGGTTCGCTTGTACTTTGCAAGGCTATTTGCATCCAGTCAAATCAGGAGAGTGCTTTATGATTACTGACACTGGTAAGAGAATTGGATTGGCACAGGCCGTCTCAGGTCTGTCTCGCTCATCCTGAGAATGAGGTGCTTCTGTGTGCTTGAAGTGCAGAGTTCTGTAGGTTGATACTCTCGTACAGAACACAATTCTGTCTCAACTGCTGTAGGTGAAGGATTAGATAAGTTGCTTCTCATATTCGGCTTACAATAATTCTTTGCTTTCTCAAGATCATTGAGACTCTGCTGGCAAACATGTTCGTAGCTTCTACTGCTCAAACCGCTGTGTGAGAATCAATCTGTAAAAATTGCAATTGATAAGTAGTTAACATAAAACAAAGCTAAGTCTGGCGGCAAATTATAGCAACTAGCCAACTGCTTATCACTATAACTAAAAGATTCTTTTCTAATTTTATCCTATTGCAATATGAAAATGATTTGTTCAAACTAGCATCAGTCTTTATGTCCTGGATCCATAACGTGGCTGTGTTGACAATCAGAAAGTAGGAGTAAAGGCAAGTTGCTGTGCAAGAGCTAGAAAATATTCTTCACTTTAGGCATCTTTTTAGTGAATTTTAACAGGACAAAACTTCAAAGGCTACTTTCTGGTAGGCCACATTAATCCAGTTTCACATCTCTGTGTTCCCCAAGCTACACTCTACAAGCTTTATTGGGTGCATCTGCTACCAAACTGACACTTCATTTAGCCACGTATCTGCAGCAGTTTTACAGTTGGACCGTTGCAGTGTAAAATTAATCCTCTCTGATAATCTTGATTTAAATAATAATATATATGGTTTGCAGAAGAAGAGAATACCTATTAGAAGAATATTAAAGTTCACCCCCTGCAGGGTGAACCTTCCTATTGCAACACAGGAAGAAGGACATTTGTCCATAGAAAAGTCCATATGCAGAGAAGCATCACATTTTTATCATTTCTTGTAGCTGACTGAGTTTTCAAATTAACTTGGTTTGATTTTTTAAAGGGATGTGCTGTATTTTATCATTAAAAGAAACAAGCATAATGAATGGCTACATGTTGTGCTGTACAGTGGGACTCTTAAGGCTATCCAAGTGCCCAAACCATGGGATATGCAGAATCTGGGCTGACGGCTTGCCCTTCAGTCTTCCTACCAAGCACTGAAGAAGACAGAGGAAATTTCATGTGAAATTCGCTATCCAATGTGTATTTTATTGTGTGTAAGAGTGATTTCATTCAGTATTGGAAAATTTAGTTGTGTCTGCAAAACCATTGGAACTGGGTTTCACATGTGCCTGGGTCTACCAGTACTCTGGTAGATCCACAGATACTTGTCCTCTCTGTCAACCATCATTCAGATGAATTCAGTAGAACTTGAACTGTGAAATGAATTTCCATCTCAAATAATATCTTTTGTAGAATCAAGCTTGTGTCAACTTAAACTGCTGGAGAGACGTGTGTCAAACTGTGTTTGCTAAGCTATGTAACAGTTGGTAACAGATTTTCATTAACTTCTTGTAACAGGTGGAAAGAACCTTTCATTCTAGGTTGAGGGCTACGTTGGCTTTAAGGAGTAGTAATGAGGATTGAAGGGCAAGTATTTGTTAATATGTAGTTTGCTCTTATTCTATGTTTTTTCCTTTAATTTGGACACTGTAAGCAGCAGTGCATTCAAGAACTCCCTCTGGGATCCATTCGGCAGTAGCCACTTCTCTAGTGCTATGATGCAATATTTTGGTGGTCCTATGCTGCTAACAAGCATGGCTACATTTAGAAAAAATGGATATTTTTCATTCAGACTGTAAAACTACCCCATTTTAGTTACCAATGTACGGAACAAATGGTTGTGCTTCATTTAATTTCTTACTCTTTGCATACAAGAGTGTCTGTCATGTCTCACTTTTTTAGAAACAATTTATTGCAGTGGAACAAGGAGCAGGGTTTTGTTATATTATTGGTGTGGCAATACAGCAAAAAGTAGATAGTTTTAAATGCAACTGCTTTTATGAATATGGACATAATTTATTATTTAGTGTGTTCAAATTGCGCTCTCTTCTTGATTCATTAGGTGCATGTATCATGTAAAGAACACTCTTTGAAGTCTACAGGGTTTGGGTTTTGTTAGTTTTTGTGTTACATAATCTTCATTTCACAACAGCAGTTCTCTCAGACTAGGAACGCAAAGCCTGTATTGTATTAAAACGGACAGTCATATCTTCAGTGCAGTCCCGAGTCTATGGAAGCAGCGTAGGCCTTTGTGCTCTAAGGAGAGGGTAAAGAAACAGGAGTCATCCATGCAAACACCATTAGTTGCTTGATCCAGTACGTCTTTCTGGTCACTGCCTGAGAAGAAACTACCTCTGCTTTGCTGATTATGCAATATTATATTTGGGGGATGGAGGGAAAGGGAATGAAAAGGTACCATTGTAGATGTGTTTACAACTTGAGTATTTACCTGAATGACTCTCTTGTCCTTATTCAGTCATCTATGAGTTCCTCTTGTTAGGATCATTGCATCTTTCACAATGTTTCTGCTGCTGCATAAAATGGGTTACATACAGTGTGTTTGCTCAATAATGCCTTAATGTAGAAAGTCAGGGAAATGACCTTTAAAGAACAAAGTTAAGTATTGGTTTAATACTGAAGGAGGGTATTAAAAGGTTGTGAGATACTTTCAAAACAAATTAGTAAAACATTTCTTTCATTTCTTTATAGATTCTGGACAACCAGGAAGTCCAAGCCACAATGATCCTGCCAAGAATCCACCAGGTAAATATAAGTTCCAGAACATGTGCATCTAACATTGTTTGAGAACAAAGACACTGTTGTTAATAGTTAAAGAGAGCATAATTCGTCCGCAACCTATTTTGCACTGGTTAAGTACATATAATCAGGACAAGCTGTGAGTATTTTAGCTCTTTTTTGAGCTAGCTGAGGCAATGCCTCAATTGAAGTTTCATCAACATTCATTTAATCTAAGGAATTTTTCTTTCAGTTCATGATTTTTAGACTTTCTTAAGTGGGAGTGGGCAGAGGAATAAGGAGGCAAGATCCCAAATAAATTTACTTTTATAAGTTGTCAAATGCTACAATTATTCTTCTATTTCAGACGTAACATAATTGACCTACCTCTAAAGTCTGTGACCTGAGCTGCCAGCTTCTTTACTTTTGTTTTATATGTGTATAGTAAAATGCAAGTATGTTCATTTTTTACATTTTATGTATTGGCTCAGAGCAGTTTTTGAACATGTTGTTAATGAGTATGCAGTGACATTTGGAATTTTTTTGAGAGACATGTTAGTGTAAAGAATCCTTGCAAGGATTCTCTGAAAATAAAAATTCAAGAGAAAATTAAACCCAGACTTTGCCATTCCACACTGGTTAGACCGAAGTTTCTTTGTATTTTCTTGGAGTTATCCTTGTAATCAACTAGGCTGTGCTAGTAAATCTTGTAAATCTTTGGTGTTTTATGATTTTTGTTGAGCTAAGACAAACAAGTGTGACAGACATACTATTACTTGTTAATGAGCAAGGAGTGACTCCTGCCACTACTGTCATGCTGTATCTTCTCTTTTCGGCTCTCAGAAGAAGTGTCTATCTGAAATAAGCTGCACCTAACTCAGTTTGCTCTTTTTCTAAATGCCATATAAACCACACTCTAACCAACAAGTAATTGTGTGATGCTGGGCTGTTACATACACGTGAATGTTTTCTCAATCTGGACAAACATTAGGGAAGACACCCTGCGTAGTGGCTGTAGAGTTTTGTACTATGCATACCATCAAAATATTCTCTATATGTGGTGGAATATGTCATATGTGTTGCATGTGAATACCCGAAAGTGGGAGAACCATTATAGATTGTTATACAAAAAGCCATATTCCTATAATATAAAAACCAGAGACATATACTGGAAGATTGCAGATTTGTTTTAGAGATGTGAGGGCACAACAATTTAAAGAGGTGGTAAGCTCTTTTTCAAGTGATTTTTTAGTGTTTTTTTTTTTTTTTGTGAGGGATGATGGAGGCTTGAAATCACTTTTGGCTGGAGACTTTGATGCTGTTTCTCTCCAGACTGTGTGGGATGTTATGAGTAAGCATTTATTTCTCCGTTAAATACGTGACATAAATTATGTAGGGTGGTGGTTTAAAAACCCAAACCAGCAAATTTACACCTAAAATAAGCCTGAAAAATTTCCTCACAGATAATCACAATTTTGTAAAACATGGAGCATTTATCTGTAGAGCGTTTGTTTTTGTTTTAGAATATCTCTGTTTGTGAGTGGAAGAAAAGCCAAATGCATTACCCCTCATCATTTTGAAGGATCACTTGTAGCCTCTGGGTTTGGGAAGCTGAAGGCAGAGTCTGGAAACTCACCTTCAACATGTTTTAAAATTCTGCTTTTAGAGTACCATTTAGCATTTGGAGTAGGAAGGTAGAAGCACATACTTCACTAGTGCGGATCACATTCTGTAGTGGTCCAGTCTCACCAGCCCTCAGTCTCAATGCCAGGCTTCTCCAGCAAGGAGTAACCTTGCTGCCAACAGCTGGGCACTGGGGAGGGCAGCAGACAAGCTATATAAGCTTTCTTTTGGCAGCCTTGTGGGGCAAGACCAGATGCCTCGGTGTTTGACAATCTCCAGAGTTCCAAAAGACAGAGGGAGATAAAGGGCAGAGAAGTCTGTTGCTGGTTTCACCTTGAAGCTTTCTGCTTGAAATTTGAACATAACACTTTCTCATGCTTTGGAGTCACTGCTGGTAGTATTACTCCTTCATCTGCTGCCAAGTGGGGGCAGAAAGTGGAAGCTGTGCCTTGCTTCCCTTGAAACCCTTCATTTAAGCAGAGACAGAGGCATAATTGAAAGTCATCTGTCTGTCTGAGTATACATGAACTTCTAGCATTGTTCAGCTTCCCTGTGTGTTACGGTCTTGGTGTTAAACTGGCAGGAAGGAAAAACATTGAGGCTTGTGGGACTGCGGAATACAGGACTTCTGGGGCTGTGCAGGAGAGGGAGTTGCACTCTGTTCAGCTTGTCTGGGAAAAGGACTGCTGTCCTGTTCTTGCTTACTAAATGTCACATGAGTCTTATTATTAGAACCAGGCAGTCACTTCTGTCAGAGCCCCAGAGGATATCCACTCTGAGGTTTGTTTTCGGTCCCAGGCCAGGAGCGTGTGGACTGGCAGTGCCAGGAGTGTTTGTTCTTCTATCATGTTTTGGTCTGATGCCTGTACGTCAGGGAGCCAGGGCGTTGGCAAGGGATAGGTGCTGTTAGCTTTTGGATGCCACTACCTTCACAAAGACATTGCCAAGGAAGAGGATGTTGGAAACTGAGTGGTAGTTGGCGAGCCTGCTGGTGTTAAAAGTGGGTTTTTCTAGGTTTGGCTAGACTGTTGCATTCTTTAGGGTGTCTGGTAATTTGCTGTCTTAGCCATTGTGGGAGGGTAATGTCACTTGCCAAACAAAAGAACATTAAGAGCACTTGCTGGAATTCTTTACAATATGTTCCTAAAAATACACTGGATACTTTGATAACATAATACAGTATTAAGATGGTGTAGCTTGTGGTGAAAGTGGTATGTAGCTTTTGTAGCAAGATCCAGGGATGTCCTCCTCTAAGTTTTATTTTTCAAGAACTTTCATCTGGTACATTTCTAAAGAATGAAGCTTGCTTTTCTGAGAGCTGGGTTGTAAAGGTCACTTCTCTGCAGGGATTGTTGAGTAAGTTCCAGACAGGTAGATGAGCTGAACTGAACTGAACTGAGAGAGGAGAAGAGTTTGAACACTGCTCTTGTCCACATCAGTCATTAAATTCCTGGAATCTACAAGTTTATGTTATGCTAACATGGTGCTAACTATTAAAAGTTTTCATGGTTTCAAAGAGAGGATGGACATGTCCATGGATCCATTGAGGGTGACTAAACAGATAGAAGCACACCTGGATTAATGTTTTAAAACTGAAAATACTTGGAGCCTTGGACACTAACAGTCAAGAAAAACAAACGCAGGTACTTTAGGCCTGCCGTGTTTCTTACTATTCTACTGGGCATCTGCTCAGGGCTACTGCTGAAGGCAGGCTGCTGGAGGAGACCTAGTGTGGCAGTTTCAGTGTATTATTTGCTCCTTGCAAGTCCCATAGGTTTTTTATACAGCTTAAGAAAATCTGAAAAATGAGCCTTCCTTAACATGTGTGTCTCAAAATACCTACAAAAGTGTGGGAGGATATGTATTGAAGACAGAGGGAGTGATCTTTCAGTAACTTCATTGGTTAGGCAAAAGAAAATTACGAGGCTGAGTAAAAACATCTAGAACTACTAGTAAGCTAATGAGAAAGACATCAGCCATAACAATTTGGTCTCCAGTGATAGAATTCTCACTAGCCAGTTCTTCTAGTAGAGGATTTTCTAGGTTTTGCTCTGCTTTATTTTTCTTTCCCTTACTTACTGCCTGCTGGCCACAACTATTTGACATTAATAAGGTTACTTGCTACCTGCCATTGGTGTGAGGTTGCTGCTTGGCAGACTTTGTTTATTTACTCACCAGTGTTAACACTCCTGTTTCCAGGAGTTGCTGTTTGTTGCTATGTTGCTCAAATCTTTGAACATAGTCTTTTTAAGACGCTAAAATGAGAGTAAGAAATAGCACTACCGACAGACTAAAATGTTATCTTGATATGACAGTAAGATGGGAAAGACAGTTGAATAAGATTTGAGGAATCAAGAGAACTGGAAACCCCAGGGAGTATATAACAGTTCCTACTAGTGCTTCATGGTCCTTCATCTTTTGTATTCTGGACGGAGCTAGGAGGATAATAGTCTCTTCATGTACAGGTCCGTTCAAAATTTCAGGGCTCTTCTTGTCCTTCATTGGGGAATACAGAGGAGAACTTTTCAGAAGGTGCGAAGGAAACCTAACCATCCTGACATAGACAATTATGAACCTCATTCATAGAAATGAAGACAAGTGTGTTCAGATTTTTGCTTTTAACCAAGCAGCTGAGTTTAGCGGTTATTAAAGCTATGTTTCCTAGCAAGTGGTACCTGCTAGGTTTTTTTTTTCCTGATAGAATTTACTTTACTTTAGCTCATCCAAGGAATATTTTCATATAAATTTTGCAGACTCTATAATGTCAGTCAGAGCTGAATGTGGAATGCAGATGACTCAGGTTTGAGCCTGTGTGCTGATGAATATTATGTTATTTATATGGGGTGACACACTTTTAGACAGATTAAGAAACTATCTCTCAGGCTTTCATTCCTCCCCACTGTTTCTCGTCTTCTTTCCTCTACAGTAACCCATGATAACCTTGTCAGAGAATTCATCTAGTGATAAGATCCTTAACCTGAATGAGGCATAGATACATGAATCCCCAGCCCCAGCCTTGCGGCTCTGGAATTGGTTTTCCCCTTCTATTTTCACCAGAAATTTTATTCTGGGAACCATTTCCAAAGAAGACCTGAGTGAAATCACCATCTTTTTTTTTCTTTTCCTAATTAAAGAAGGTGTTGCCAAAAATCTTGCAACCAGCCTCACCTAGCTCTCAATATGCAAATCTCTTTTGCAGCTGTTGAGCCCCAGAGGCTTTTTAGAACTTTCTTATGGGCTAGCAGCCATAGGGAGAACATTCTTTTTGGATCAAGCCCTAAGAAATGTGTAATAAATTTGCCTGTATATGACGCTTTTAGATAGAAGTATTTCAGTTTTAAGTTTTAGAATATATAGTTTCGGAAATAACCTCTGAAGAGTAAAGTGGTCTCAATCTTTGCTCTCTTTTGGAAATGCAGTAGGCAAATGTCTTTGAGTTTTGAATGACTCAAAACACAGATGGTTTCGTTATTTTACTGTATTGCAAGTTACCCTCTTGTGGATGGGGAATTAGTCCCCTAATTAACAGAAAGAGAGGAGATGTTCCCTGGCCTCATCGTTGTGAGTGGCTTTTCTTGTGGAAGCAATGCCACCATAGTAGCAGTTTGGGGATTCAGGCAGAACTGTATTTAAACAAATATGTATTCACTTTGCTTTTTCAGCATGGGAGTGGATATTCTGAAAAGCTTGCTGTTTCCCGCATGCCTGCAGCTGTGCCATCTCAGATAGGCATCTTCAAATAAAACAGGGTTGGGTTTGGTCAGGGCTTGATTTTATGTGGAGTTCTCCCTTTCCCAAATGCTCTGTGAATTAATAATGCCAGTGATGGTGAGGTGATACTCTTCCCCGCAAGCCTCTCAGCCCTGAGCGAGGTGGGGTGGTCTGGGGGCAGGGCGCAGCTGAACTATCTCAACCATAAGAAACCTGCACAGATTATGCACCCCTTTTTTCCAAAAGGAAGAAATTTTGGCCTTGCACGCTGTTTTTATGTTTAGTGTGGGTAATTACTAATGTCTACTGGCTTAGGATTGCTTCTGAATTTTTGTTTGCATCGGCTATCCTTGTTTATGAACCTGCTGTGCAAATAAATGATGCTGTGATCACTTCTGATGCCGTATGGAGCCCCCAGCACAAGAAGGACATGGACCGGTTGGAGTGAGTCCAGAGGAGGGCCACAAAGATGATCCAAGGGCTGGAGAACCTCTTCTATGAGTAAAGGCTGAGAGAGTTGGGGCTGTTCAGCCTGGAGAAGAGAAGGCTGCAGGGAGACGTGATAGCAGCCTTCTGGTACCTGAAGGGAGCCTATAGGAAAGATGAAGAAAATATTTTCAGCAGGTTTTGTTGCGATAGGACAAGGAGCAATGGCTTTAAATTAAGGGAGGGTAGATTTAGGCTAGATACAAGGAAGATTTTAAAATTTTTTTAAATTTTGTAATATTTTAAAATTTTTTACCAAGTGGGTGGTGAAACGCTGGCACAGGTTGCCCAGAGAGGTAGTGGAGGCTCCATCCCTGGAAACATTCAAGGCCAGGTTGGACGGGACTCTGAGCAGCCTGGTCTAGTTGAAGGTATCCCTGCTCTACTGCAGGGGGGTTGGGCTAGATGATCTCTAAAGGTCCCTTCCAACCCAAAGCATTCTGTGATTCTACAATTCTATGATTCTGTGTTCACTTCTGATGCTGTTGTGTTCAACGGTAAGCGCAATGTTTTCTACTTCAAAGCATGCACAGAGCAAGAATTTACTAAAAACTCTTACATTACTGGTTAGAATTCCAGAAATTTGCTTTGGCACCAGAAAATTCCTTTTTGGTACCTGGTAGTCCTATGGCTGTTAAAAAGCAGCTCTCCCAGCCTCTTCCTAAATCTTGACTGTAGTTAGTGTATAACCTGAGACCTTCTTGGGTGGAAAGTGATATGCATTTGTGTTAGTTACCTTTTCTGTTTCTTGCTAGGTTTTGGGGCAGCTCACTTCTTGAATTCCAGTACAGTAATTCCAGAGTCCATTAAACCAGTTGTTTACTTCTTCAAAGTGTGGCAGCGTTGAAGGATATTATAGTTCTGTTTATTAACTTGTTACTTGATAGTACTGAGAATCTCATTTGTTTTTGCAAATGGCACAGGCAGCTTCTTAATTCCTTGTGCTAATAAGTTCATTGGAGTCAGGGGATCTTCTTGCAACGTGTTTGTTTCCTGTCCCAGTTACAACATCATTTCAACTTTCAGAAAAGAAACCAAAACAAACTGTGTGTATGCAATAAGGCCAGAGACAATCATTTGATAACCAAAATAGCCTCATTCTCTGGACAGATCTTAGTTCAGCTGTTTCAAATGACATCATCACTGAAATCTTCTGTGTCACTCCTTGGCTCATGTTATCCACCCTTAACTGCCGTTAAGAAATTCTGGCTCAGTGGGAACGTGTTGCTGGTACTCATTTTAAGATACTGGCTTCAAAATGTATGCAGTAAGAAAGCAAACTGCAGGTCTGCTGACCGTGTGTTAACTTACTATGAACACTGTGGGACCAATTTTTCACTACCAGTTCTGACTGTGAATAATAGCTGTATGCCACTAGGATTCCTGCTGAAATTAAAGAGCTTCCTGTAGAAGTTCGATATCGCAGAGAGCAGCAGGAGCTGATCCTTAAGAAGCTGATTTTCAACGACTCAGACAAAAGCTATACAACGAAATGATTTAATCCTTAACTGTAGCAGTTTCAGCAGTCAAATTAACCTGTAGCAGCATCCAGAACATTACGCTGTGTAACTTAGTCGAGCTACGGCTCTCTGCTAGCATTTTGTAAATCAGGCTGAAGCTTCCAGCCTTTCTTCTCACAGTAGCTCCTGATGTTGAAATCGTCTCACTGCTAGTAAACTAGCAGCTATACTGCTGTATAGTTTTTCTTTTTAAAGATCCAGAAATAAATGTACAGTAATACAAATTGTTTCCTGCACTTCCTGGATCCGGGAGGATCCTTACTCTTGTTTTATAAGTTGCTTAAAATCAAGGCTGTGTCAGTGAAAAAAATAGATGTTTAATGATACCAGGAAGCAATTTTATGTTTTGTCATTAGTCAATATGCAGCAGAACATAAACAGGCATACTATTCATAAAATTGCAATTAAACCAGAAGACATAAAAAAGGCTGGTTAAAGATTTGTAAAGCCAGACGTCACTGGTAAGATTTTAAGTAATATGAGAACAAGCCCTTTAAAATACATGTTAGTGCAAACTGAAAATATTTTTCAGTATGTTTAAACAACTCTGTTTTTTTCCATTTCAAGTCTTAGCATGGTTAAAAGCTCTACTTGTAACTCAGTTCTTGAAGGCATAGTGTATGAATAGAGTGGAAGAAGTATAAGGACTTGGGATTAATAACTTCTACTGCAGTTGGAGGCATTACTGAAGGTCTCTCCTGTTACTGACTGCGTGAGGGGGGCTTGAACAGAACTGCTCCTCGGCTTAACCTGTTTACGTTTTATCCTTGATGGCACTGGTCTGGTTGCTGTAGGATTGTTTGTAAAATTTATTTTTCAGAAATTAATTTTCTGTATGAAAGGCAAAAAGACAGATTTAGTACTCACTCTGTACAAAAACTGAAAGTCAATACAGAAGAAAATGCACTATTATTTATTATGGGTTTTGGAAGTTACTAGTTGTTTATACAGAATTGCACTGCGGTGGTTTAGGCAGAAATGTTCTTTTTGTAGAACTCAGTTTTTTAAGAATAATGATAATCAGTGAAATGCATTTCAGAGAGTTATCTCTCAGGCAAGGTGAGTTTTAGTAAATGACAATACTCAGCACTTATGTTTGAACAATAAAGACAGCAAAGTGTTATCATGACCATCAAAAGTAAATCCTCTATGGGGAACACAAAAATAGTCTTATCAAGTGCATTAGTTTCTGTACTGAACAGATTAGAAACACACACCAAGAATTCTAATTTTAAGGCGCTTTGACATGTTGATGCAAGCAGTGCATTAGGGAATGCTTAATCAAAAAAAACCAGAAAGACCTATACTGTGTGGAATATCACCACATACTTTTTTCTTTCATGTAGTGCAGTAATGTGAATATGAATGTTAACTCTTATTCAGTAGGGAGATCAGGTTCACAAGGTAACAGGCAGTGTCTCACACCATAAAGTCAAAATGCCCTATAATGTCCTGCTGCTACAGTCTTGCTGTTTCTCCTTTACCGTATGTAGAGTGCATGTTTCTGCAACAAATTACAGCAGTTTAATGGAACAGAACATTTTCCTGTGGCACAGCTGGGAGCTAAGAGCAGTTCTGTAACATACCCACCTTGGATTTTCTTACTAACTAGTTAAAACTGGTGAAGTCCACCAGTGCTGGAACTGAACATATTGTGTTTATTTTTCTGCATTTGTAGGCACCACTGAAATCCATCTTCTTGGTTAGAACATAAGGCTCAGGATGAAGTTGCTTAGTGCTTGTGACATAGACAGTTTATTGTTGTGTCAATTTTTTAATAACACTTTGTTACATTACATAGAGGAAAAAAATCAAGCTGGTTTTTAAGTTGATTCAGATCGACAATAGCCGCAGTTTCCCACTCTTTCCTAATGCCAGGTGAAGCATTTGCATATAGCTGTGGGTGTCGTTATTTTTGGACCATCCAAGGCACAGTGAAGTTTGGATGAAAGGTAGTGCTCCATCAGTGAACAATGCATCGTTCTGTGAGGGGGTGATAAGCAGTGGTACCACTTAGTGGCAGAATTTTTTCCCTGCTCCCATTTCATTATCTCAAGGAGAGAAATGCACTATATAGCTCTTTATGTTATGTGGGTATTCTCAGTATTGCCAGTGAGAAAAACTAAGAATGTAACATCTTGCATGTAACATCCTACATGGGCATTTTCCTTTTTTAATATGAGCCTTGGGGCTTGTTCTCACTGTAACGATAGCTTGACTAATCTACACTTGGGTAAAGCTCCTCTCAAGTTAGCCTAACTTGAATGAGAGAAGTTGTGCTTCAAAGTAGTGGTATTTGGATAAGCAGCAGAGAAGTTCAGTCTTGTCTCATTACCAGCTCTAGAGCTGACTGCATGTTTGTACACTGGCTTTAAGCCACACTTCACTTACAGGCCAACTAAAATCAAGAAACCAAATTTTTCTTTGGAAATCTCCCTTCCGTGTACTACTTCAGACTGTTTCTACTGGAAGAAATAGGCAGAGAAGGAAAAGATTGCAGTTGTCAGAGGAATTATTAGTGTTCATCCAGCTTGCCCAGTCTTAGGTTAAAAAATGAAAACTGAGTAAGAAGGAAAAAAGAAACATTAACTGTTCACAATTTTTGATGATATGTGTATGCCAAGTTCTGTCAAATAAAGAAGTAAATATTTGAGAAGCCATGTTGTGTTCTTGTCCACACAACAATAGTGGAAAAAGGGTGCAGGAGAATTCAGAAGATGAAAGAAAAAGGCTCTTGTTTCTTAGAAACTGGAGATAAATAAGGTTGCAGAGGCCTGCAACATCCAGGCGAAGCACAATAAGAGAGGAAAAACTAATGGATATGGAGAGAAGCTGTTGAAAATGAGAGGGAGAGGAATGTGAAAAGAAGTGAAGAAAGAAGAGAGGGAGACCTGCAGAGCTGCTAGTGGAAATAAAGATGCACAGGGATATCGCATAGAGTGGCATGCAGAGATATGGTGGGAAGATGAGAAGATGATGGCATTGGCAGAACAATGTTCAGGATGGTACTGCAGGCCCATGGTGCTCTGCACGCCCCCTGCATTTGTGCCTGGGATGGTTTTTCAGCTGGGGAAAACCGGCATTCGCTTACAGTCATAACAGCGTGGCAGAGATGTCAGGAGATGTGCTCAGCTGGATGTATTCATGGTCTTTTGCCTTGAGTTGTCAGGTGCATTTTTTATACCTGCACAGATAAATCATACCAGGGGTGCTGGGTGAGGCGGCTCTGTGAGCCTAGTAAGACTGCTGGTAAGCAGTGAAAACTGCTCTTTTTGCCTCTGCCCTCCCTTTTTGACCCTGAAAAGTAAGTAGAGATTTCTCCAGATGTACCAAGGACAGATCTCTCAAGTGAAGTGTACTGCTTTTACAGTCACTTTTCTCATTATGCTGGCAGTGTTTGCTTGAATTACTTGAAGATGAAAGCAGTAATTGCCAAAAGAAACCTAAAGAGAATAGTACTGAACCATTGTTTTTCAAATCACTAAATATTCCAGTAGGTGCATTTGTTTATTTGTTTGTTTTGTTAACTAAGACATTTAGAGTGCTTTTACTCATTCAGACATTTGGAACAGAAAACTGACAGTGTGTTTCCAAAAGAAAAAAGCTGTATTAATTCAGAAAAGGGGGGAGAGACACCTCGGTAAGAAATTCTTAGTGCACTGTCTCACATGAAAGCAACTAACAACATAATACTGTTGGAGCAGCAATGTACATCAAGTATAGATGTAAATATTTCTGTTGGTAAGTGGTTGGCCTTCCTACCTGTAAGGGCTGTGATATCATGTAATCTCAAATTCAGTAAAGTCAGCTTATGCAGTGATTATTGATACGAGACTTCCACAGAAACCTGGGTTTCTCAGTTTCCTTTTTAAGTTATCTAGTTACACTACTGAGATCAGTCTTGATTATCAGCTGGTGTTTCACTGCAGTACTCCAAGTCATGCCTGAATTTCACAGTAGGGAAAGTATATCATATACATTTATCTTAGAATAAGTAAACATAAGCCAAAACAATACTACATTATTTCTTAAACATAGGTTTCTAGATATAAAATTCAGCACGTATACAAAAAACACACTGAAGAGCTCAGCTGTTTTGCCTGGTTCCTGCTTTTACTGGAAATAGTGGTAATAACCTCATCTGCTTCAGAGATGATGATATGGTGATGAAGGTGTTAGTGTAAAGTCACTATCAGCAGGGTAAGAGTTAAGTAAAAATCTGTTTAGCAGAAGTGTATGCAAGGACAGGACTGCTCTATGATGAAATTGCTTAGTTCAGTTGATACCGTTCTTAGTTCAACACTGACTTAAATATTGAAGATACTAATAAAAGGAACTAGTGTTTAGACATATTCGGGATAGTTATCTAGGAACTCAGTGTATTGCTTGTTAGGTTTCATACACATATTAAAAAACTGTGTTTGCACAACTCAAGATTTTTTGCACGTCTGCCTGAATTTCAGCTCTCGTTAGAACCTGTGATCAGCTTGCAGTGTACTTTGGTCTGTGTATTGTAGTTCTGGGACTCTGCTGATACTGTTGTTAGCTGGTGTATAAACTTATCTATAGTTATTTATTAATCTTCTCATTATAATGATTATGGTATTGTGATCTTTTTCAGTGTACCTTGAGGACAGCTTTGTGAAATCCGGAGTGTTCAACGTCTCAGAACTTGTGAGGGTGTCCAGAAGTAAGTTGTTGTTTGCATTTAATCATTCCCAAAGCCTGCTCTAATCAAGTGAAGGTTTTTCTCCCCAAGATGAAAGATGCATAGGAAATGCCTATAACCACACAAAATTGTGATATCTTTGACCACAGTATTACAATTCATCTTGCATGTGTTTATAATAAAACAAACAGAAGTCTTCTTTTGTGTCTTTGATATTTAAAGATTGAATCAATTTGTTATGTGTCCCTCTGCACAGCTTAATGAACTGATATGTCAATAAAATTATGTAACAAAACCTTCTATTTGTTACACTTGCAGCTTTTTAAGGTTGTCCTACACATCTTTGCATTTTGCTAAACCATCTGATAATTTTTATAGTTTTTGAATTTGTATCTCTTAAAAGCCGAATCACAGCATGGATATAAAGGCTGACTAGCTAAAAGTATTATACACTTGTGTTTCTTTTACTTGCAGCACTGGGTGTAGTTGAATTTCTACTTACATTGGCTTATTTTGGCATCAGAAATGTTATGCACACAAATACGCAAAAAAAAAAGTAAGATAAAATATAAATACAAAAGGATAGGTGAAGATTTTATTGCAGAAAGAAAAACCAAAATTAATATAAATAAAAATCTATAAGAAGATCTGTTAAATCAAGAATTTGCTATAACATTGTGGCATAAAATCAGTGCATATTTTCATTTGACATTGCTTTCTGAACACTTCTTTTCTCCCTTTAGTATCAACAGTATTAAAATATTTCTCTTAAGGCTGCATTAGGAAGTGAACAAAAATACTTGAAAGTTGTAGTTAGAAGTGTTCGCACTGATGATACCAACATTATAACAACAGAATTGTCCACGAAAATATCTTTTCTGATGAGATGAGGACAAAACTGGTGAGGCACAAATTTCCAAAACTCTCTGTCCAAACTTTGCACAGGAGTTAATTTGTGCCAGGTCAGGGTGCTTGAGGAATTTAATCAACTTAGTGAGGCTTATGATGCATGTGTCATTTCATTTGCTCTGGTCAGAAATTAATATTCAACAATTAAGATTATATTAAGTCCTTCAGCAAAATAATAAGCATTGCTGTCCTGCAGTGTTAAGATACACTCTTTTTTGTGCTTGCTGAATGTATGGTTTTGCTGTTTTAGGAGACTGAGGATGTGTGAAATATAGCTTTCTTTTAGTTGTCAGGTGGTTAAATACATTTTAAAGTATCAGGCCATTCAGGTTAAAAAAAAATCAATATTGTAGGTACGTTATGAAATCGTACCTTCTGCAGCTGTTGTACATGATATACTTCTAATAATAAGCTTTAAAGCATGTGGTTTCTGCGGGATTTCTTACCATGCATTTGTTTAACCTCAAGCCGCAACAGAGTTGTACTTTAACTGTCAGAAAAAATACAAACATTCAGATACATTACACAACATGCAATTACTCCTTTAAGTGCCAAAGGCAGTTAAAATGCACAATGCACTGACAGTGAACAAAGGTAAATACACCACAATATGTAACATATAATTTATTCTGGAAATACCAAGAGGTATGGTACACAGCCTCTGTAAGGAGGTGAAGATAATACTGAGTGTGTGTGTTTGTGTGTCGGTGTGCTTACGCAAAGCAGTACCTGTGGCACTGTGTGAAAGAAACGAAGCAGCAGAACATGCTGCCAGCAGAGAAGGCTATTATTAATACAAAAGAGTTAACATTAAGGGAAAAAGAGTTTGTGTGTCCCCAGGTTTGTTCTCTGCAGTTATTTCAGTTATTTAATAAATAATGTTAGCTGTTCTTACAAACCCTACCTAATTCATTGTAAAGATCCTTCTACAGAAGGCTTGACTTTGTGCCGAAGTTTGTGTTACCTTTTTCATACTGATGATTCCAGGTTATCTGCTATGCAACAAATACATTATCTCTGCATAACTGCTAAGGGTTTTCTAGGGACTGGGGAAGATAGTTCATTTTTTGCATATGTAAACATTGCTAGAACTTGTCTGTCCATGGTTTCTGCAAGAGGCAGAATATTAGATACATGTAGTAACATCTTGATGTTTTTCCCGGTTTAAAAATTATAAGATGGCTAAAAAGATAGATGATTATCTTTGACTCGTTGTGATGTGTTTTTCAGCTCCCATTACCCAGGGAACTGGAGTGAACTTCCCAATTGGAGAGCTTCCGAGCCAGCCATACTACCATGACATGAATTCGGGTGTAAATCTACAGAGGTCCTTATCCTCTCCACCAAGCAGGTAAAAACTTGATATAAGTGCTAAAGTGAAACCAGGTTTGATAGTGTGGAACAAGCAATTTGCAAATACTGTCAACAGCCAACTATTTTATGAATTTCCTCTGATTTTGTGAGGTAGGCTACTTATGTATGTTACTGTAATCTATGTACAGATGTATGTGTTACAAATCTTTTTTTGCCCAGAAGCATATAAATATTTAGCTCTCAGAGGTCACATCTCAGTGAAAACTGCTCAGAGAGACTGTCAAAAAAACATGAAGTGACATTTCAGACGGTTCCACCCATATAGCTGAGCCCTCAACCTCAGAGAGTAATTGAATATTTCACTAGAAATCTTGCTCCAAGACACCTTTTTTCCTCTCCTCACTCTAAAAACAATGTCTGGCCAATGTTTTGAAAGGCTGTTGAAGCAGCCGAGGCCTCATCTGGGTTTATGAGCTATTTGCGCACAGAGAACAGGTGGCTTCATCCCATATTAAAAAGTGGAAGTGGGGTTGTCATTGGACTTTTAGTTTCTTTGTTTTAATGTATGTATAGAAGCTACTTATTATCTAAGAAGGTTTTATTTGCAGAAAAACCTTAGTGTGAATAACAAAGAATTTTCAGGAACTTTAAAAAAGTTATATTGAAAGAATAAATCAAAAGAATTAAAGAAAACCTCTGTAGCCAACACTAGCTACAGAACACCAAGTTTCCCTCTATTCTGTTAAAAAATAAGCTCTGAATGTTGGCCAAATGATGAAAAAAAACACAAGTGAATTTTTATTACAATTTAATACTGGTTTAATTAGTGCATGGTCCACCACAGTGGTGCCCAGACTGTGGGAGCAGTTGTTTCTGGTCCTGTGGCCATGCCGTCAGCTTGTAGGATGCACGTGATGAGCATCCCCACCACTCAACAGGGTCCAGTTCTCCACAGCACCAGGCAGCAGCCGAGGGCAGGATGCGGGCCCGCTGCAGGGCTGCTGCAGGGCTGGAAGCCACAGACTTGTCTCGGGTTCAGCATCCCACTGCAGGGCAGGCAGGACAGAAGCCCCAGGGAGGGAGCTGCAGCCCAACAGCACACAGAGCACACGCATGGCACCCAGCTGCCCATTAGAGGATTGCAGCACAAATTAAAATTTAAAAAAAAAAAAAAAAAAGG